>Ga0163179_10000031_pt1 | contig 123515 bp, 81 predicted proteins | sample AtlANTMetagenome_FD_109643 | JGI IMG/M metagenome (GOLD analysis project Ga0163179, IMG submission 109643) | Marine eukaryotic phytoplankton communities from the Atlantic Ocean - Atlantic ANT 2 Metagenome | ecosystem: Environmental > Aquatic > Marine > Oceanic | place: North Atlantic Ocean...
AAACCATGCTTCTGCTACAATTGCTTCCGGGGTACCGGCTGTGTATGCAAGGTGTGCAACTCCAGCTGGATCAGTAGCCCATAAAGCATCATAGTCTTCCTGAGATATCGATTCACCACCTTCTTCCCCACCAGGAGATCCTTCAACGGCAGCCGTTATTAAAGCGTTGTCGACTGTGACGATGGCGGTATCAAATTGGCCGTCGCCTGTAGTATCCTCCATTTGCATTGATTGCAAGAAATTTGAAGTAGTTATGATGGCAAAGCTATCGCTTTCATCATATCCGCTAGAAAAATCATGGCCTGGTGGGAAAAGTACTACAAACCCTTCAGAATAGTCGGAAAGGGAAAGAGGTACAATCTCACTCTCATCACCCGCTAAAAACTCATCTGGTTCAAGGTTTTGAGGATTAAAGACCGGTATGGATTCGGTAGATATTAGATTTCCACCATTATCATTGTCAACTAACGCAAACGAAAAATCGGAACTATTGTTAATAATTAAAATCATTTTATTTTTTCCTTTTTTTTGACAACACACACGTGTTGCCTGTTCACATTAACTTAGTTAAACTAAACTGTGACTAATAAAGGAAAATAACTGGAACTTTAAAGACTAACGAACTTATCTAAAGGATGTACATGGAGTATCCTCGTTAACAACGTATAAGTATGTTAAAGGGATTATGTAAGCCTTTAGAGTTTCAAATTCTTGTTCATTATTTACGAAATAAACCACTAACCATCACGCATAAAAAAACAGTCATAAAGTATTGTCTTAAAAAAAACTAACTTTGACTGTTCTAACGGGAAACTAGGATGTTTCAACCAACGTATTCAACGACGATTAATGCTCGTCGAATATAAATATTCAGCTCATTACGATTTATACAGAATTTTTTTCAAATTTCTCACATTATTATCAAACTGACAACATTCTGAGCTAAGGAACTCTACTGATTTCTGCCGGCATTCATCATTAGGGTCATCAAACTCAAAATAAAACCGACCGTCAGACAAACGCTTACAATCAATCAACTTAAACCCATGGGTCTGTAAATACGCCGCAATTGCAATGTCAGACGTAACGAATGTTTTATTAGTACCTAAAGTTGACAAACCTAAACTCCTCTAGAAGTTTCTAAAAAATGCTTACGATACTAAGTATTGCGCATATTAGTATCTTGCCTGGTTATCTATAGAGATATCTAGCCAATTGTGATCGTAACAATATCATGCATTTCCAATGCAAAAGAAAATATAATTCCACCTGAAACTATCGTATAGTCAAGGTTTTCTCCCTCTAAAACCATAACACCATTAACGAAGACATCAATAAGTTTGTTATCATATCCGGAAATATTTTCTGAATTTTCGAAGATAAGCGTCTGTCCTGCAGGATAGGGTTCCACTGCAACAACAGATTCCTTAATACGTGAAGTGCGGCCTACTGTAAGGATGCCATTGCTCGAGTCTACGGTGACACCTGGACCGGGAACGATATGGGTTGACAAATAATCGTCTCCGTTACCATCCAGTAATTCGCTAGTCCGGACCTCAGGTGTAGAAACAGCGCCGATGACAGATATGCTAGCTGCATTAATAGCACCAGAAGAATTTATATTTGATGCCGCTAAATCTGCAACCCTAAGATTGGCATAACCCCCCTGGTCCGGATGATCAGGATCAGGGAAATCAGTTATATTAACATCAGCATCTGTAATTGCTAGTCTAAACTCAGCTTGATCATGATCCCAAAATAATGAAGGGTTCAAGCCAGATGCAGTAAAAATTAATCCCCGGTCAGAATCAGGCACCTCATCAGGCATGCCTTGCCCTAATGATATCACCGTATTTTCAACATTGAGATTATTAACAGCAACTTCATTATGATTTGTAACTGTTAAATTTTCAATGACAGCAGTCTGAAAGGTGTTAACACCAGAAAATGCATTATCCTCAGGTAGCAATGCTATTCCGATGTTAAAGCCTGCAGGAAGATCCTCAGGTATCAACCCTTGAAGTAATTCTTCTAACTTTTCATGTTCTACGTCGCCAGCATCTGGCAGTTCATCATGTTGAGTTATTACGATATGACCTGACATATTCTCTCCTACAGCCCTCTAATCTCTCTATAAGCCGAAACCGTTACAGGCCAAAGATCTTCTGCAATATCCAAGCATGCTTTAGCAACCTGCTGAATTTCCCACTGGGCACCATCATGGGTTCTCAACTCAATAAACTTAATTAGATTATTAAGGTTACATGTCCCGTAGTACTCTGTATAAAGATTTTGGGGGAGCACACCTCTGGCTTGTTCTCTACAGATACCTGCATTAATAAGTTCGTTATATAACTCTAGGCTGCGGGCATGATGAGACCGAACCATTCCGCTAGCGTATGTTCGACCACCATCCTCATACGCGCGTATACACGGGTCAAGCTGTTCAGTTAGGTTTGAAGCTTGACGGTTTGATTTATGCTGTGTACGAAAGGTTTTCGGTTCGTAGAACCGAAGATCTACATCAGTATACCTTCTGCTAATCTCGTTATAAGACCATGTTCGATGACGATGGTGCTGAGAGCGTATGAACAGAGGAACACAAAACCTGAAAGTAATAACATTGTGCTCCAGAGTCGAAGTGTGTCTGTGTTTGATAAGGTAAGTAATAAGCTTTTCATCTTTTTCATCTAATTCCCCTTTCTGCTTACCAAACGAAACTCTTGCACTATTAACGATTGTTAAGTCAGAACCCATATGTTCGACATATTCAACCGTACCGATTGAATCATTATAGAGATCAATTTTCTTACTTCCTGGCATCGCGGAGTGTGTCATCTTTAACCCCTTTTCCTTTCCAGCGTGCCTTGCGGCCCCGGACATCATAATGAACAAATGTTGTGTAAAGGCCAACGCCTCCCTGGACCATTTCACCTTTAGAGATTAATTCCTCTATAGCTTCCTTGACTTCCTTTGGTATCATACCTTTAATTTTTATATCGCCGGCCTTTGCAGACATATGCTGGCTTCGTCGTGCACCACCGATCTTCCTATTATACTTTGGTGACCTGTACCCGCTGATTACATGGATTGGTTTACCAAGATTATCTCTTAATACTTGTAGGTTCTCTGCCAAGCACTGGGCGTTTTGCATTAGCTCATCAGGAACATCGGATCCATCACGACACCTAAACTCAGAGAGATTAAAATTTTTCGTAAGTTGTTTACTCATTCTCTATATCTTTCAATAGGCCTACCACATCTAAGCCGGCACAGTCAATCTTTCTACGCGTTAAATTGTAATGATTGATGAAGCCCTTAAACTCTCCCCGTTCACAACGCTTGTCAACACCTGTAACAAGCTCTCCGTTGGAATCTGTAGGACATTCCAAGGGGATACCGGTTGCACCATGGATAGCTACCCAAAGAGCTTTAAGAGCCTCTAGTTGGACAGGGTAAAAATCCAAGTGTTCTTCTAGCTTACGGCCGTGGCATTCAACGTCATTAACAACAGGACGAGCACCATAACCATTACGAACATACCAATCCTGGTATTTCGTGTAGTATGCATTAGATATTTCAACTCCTATACTTTTTGTATTCCACATAGAGCCACCAGCTTGCCATGCCCTATGTTGGGTGTCTAGCAACTGGTATATTGTACCATCATTGTCAATGCAAAAATGGATTGATATCCCTCTCTTTGCAACTACCTTTGCACAGCTCTTTGCAGAAAGACAAACGTCCCAATGGTTTACAAAAAATGTAGGATCCCTATCTTCTTTGCCAGCCCATGAAGTATATGTTCCTGGCTTGCAACTAAGACCGGCTTCGTCGTCCCATAAAACAACTTGCGGCCACTCAATAGGGTAAAACTTTCCATTGTGTACAATGTTTTTATTCATTGCAGTAAAGCACATTTGGGCAGGCTCATGTTCTGAAATATTTGATTCTCTCTCAGTCCAGACCCTTCTGTATGTAGACGGGCCACAAAGACCGTCTGCAGTCAGTTTATGTTTGCGCTGCCACTTTTTAATTGCGTTAACTAAGTCATCATCAAAGTTTTGTGCGCCAAACCAGGTAGGATCCCACCCAAGCTTTGTTGCTGATGCTTCATTATAAAAGTTCTTGTCTATTGCCATGCTATCCTCAAGTTATTACTCAAAATCTATTTCAACGTCAACCTTAATATTGATCTTAGGAACCCTGACATGATTTACAATGCCATGCTTCTTTGCTTCTGCTGCATCCATAAACCAATCAGCATGCTTTTTCGTGAAAACCTTCTTCTTAAAATAGTCGTCTTTTTTTCCACAATTTCTTGCCATCATCGTAAATATCTTTTCATCTAAACGTTCAGCTTCTTTAACATCAGCCTTGAGCTCTTCAATCTTTCCAAAGCCACCGCTGCTAACGTCATGAATCATGATGGTTGCATCAGCATCTGCAAACCGCATGCCATCCTCCCCAAAAGTAAGTAAAACGGCCCCGCAGGACATTGCCTTACCCTCGACGATTGTTGCAACAGGAAGCTCAGAGTTCTTAATCGCACTAACCATAGTCATAAGACTATATACTTGACCACCATAAGAATCGATAATTACAGGAATTACCTTCTGGCCGGTGTTGTGTGCTTGAGCAATCTCTAGCTGAAACTTGTTTGCAGAATCTTCATCAAATTTATTGACCCTGATAATTACAGGTTGCTTTCTTAGTTCGATCTCCTTAATAAGAGGAGATATTTTTGTTGTCCACTTCATTAGTTCTCCGTCAACTACACTTACTATGACCACACGAAGTACAGGCTACGCAACCCTCTTGATAAACCAATGAATCTTCTGCGCTACAATGTTCACACACTGTCTTGCCTGGCTTGGTGCCGTCGATGATATAATTTTTAAGTACCCTTGCAATAACCTTCGAAAAGCTAAACAAATCTGCATCTCTATCTTTCTGCAATTGTTCTACTACATAATGGATAGGGGCTCCGTGGCGAAGTGCAAGGGAGATTGTTCTTGTAAAAGCCGAATGGTTAGGGTTGTCAAAAAGAGATACAACATCCCTTAAGATAACCTCATCTCCATTCTCACCGAAATGTAAGTCATATACAGAATTCCTAGACTTTCTTGGGTGCTTTACTATTTTTCCTGTTTTATATTTCTTTGGGATCTCAACAAACTTTGACAAGCCACCTATAATCTCATATGGTTGGTTATCAAGTTTTCCTACTAAGATTGTCCATGCCTCACCCTTAATATTTGCATTATGGATTGTACAGTCAACCTCAAGCGGCCGCTTTGGTGCTGAGTGGGGTTTGAATGCATCTTCTTTCTCTGTCTTTGAAACCAAAACGCCAGTCCGAGATCCATCCCTATAAACAGTTACCCCTTTGCAGCCAGTCTCCCAGCCTGTCATGTATATATCTTTAACTGTTTCTACCTTAGTTTCATTAGGGATATTTGTTGTATTTGAAATAGCATGACAAATCCACTTCTGGGCAACGGATTGCATCTTTACCTTCTGGACCCAATCAATCTCAGTTGCAGTAGCACCGGCATAAGGTGATTCTTCAATCTTAGACAAGCCGGTTATACTCATCCACTTTTTGAACCCGTGATGGTAAACATCATATTCCTGCCATTTGTCACCTGAGTCGTCAACAAAATCAATACGAGCATTTACATCGGTTTCTGTCAGCTTTTTTCTTCTAGTATATTTCAACATGTAAGCCGGCTCGATACCTGATGTTGTTTGAGTCAATGTTGAAACAGAACCGGCTGGGGCGGTTGTTGTCAATGCGATATTTCTTCTTCCTGTCTCTTTATTCATCCCATATATGTCAGGGGCCTCTTCCCAGATCCTATTCAAAAATGGGTGCTCCATTTCTCTTTCATGATCATGGACTGGGAAGGCACCTCGTTCCTTTGCCATAACACATGAAGAACGGTATGCATTAACTGCTAGGGTTTTATAAAATTGTTCTACAATTTCGATAGAGGCGTCAGATCCGTATCTCACCCCTAATGCTGCCAAGGCATCGCCTACGCCTGTAACGCCTAACCCAGTTCGGCGACCATTTTGCGCCTGAGATTTTATCTTGGTCCAAAGGTTTTTCTCAATAGCCTTAACTTCATCAGGCTCAGGATCATCCTTGATCTTCTTTAAGATCTTATCAACTTGCTCAACTTCGAGATCAACCATATCATCCATTAAGCGTTGGGCCTGCTGGGTTACCTCTGCTAACTTGTCGAAGTCAAATTTGGCCTCGGGGGTAAATGGAGAGCTAACGAATGAATATAAGTTAAGAAGCATCAACCGACAGCTATCATACGGGCTCAAAATAATCTCGCCACATGGATTTGTAGAACTTGATGCAAAGCCCTCGTCAGAATATAGATCTGCAGGAGTTAATGAGGTTGCAGTATCCCAAAATAATAAACCAGGTTCTGCGCATGCATGTGCAGAAGAAATAATCTCATCCCAAACTTCTCTAGCATTTTCGTTGTATGAAACCTCAGGCTCTGTTGAATCAACAGGCCAGCGTTGCTGGTATTCACTGTTGTTTTTTACTGCATCAAGAAACTCATCAGATAACCTTACTGAAATGTTCGCTCCTGTGACCCTGCTTAAATCCCTTTTGATCTTTACAAAATCCATCACTTGTGGGTGATGAACAGAGATTGTCAACATTAATGCGCCGCGGCGACCATTCTGCGCGACTTCGCGACATGAATTTGAGAACCTATCCATAAAGACCTCAATCCCGTCTGTCGTCCTTGCACAATTACCGGTTGATCTACCCTTCGGGCGGATGGTCGATATATCAAACCCAACGCCTCCGCGGCGCTTAGCAATTTGAACAAGCTCTTGATCTGTCTTAAGAATGCCGCCGTAAGAGTCATGGGGAGGTTCAATAACAAAACAATTTGATACTGACTGGATCTGGAATGGATTTCCAACACCCGACATAGGTGATCCTTGAGGCACAACGTACTTAAAGTCCTTGAACAAATTATAGATCTGTTCTTCTGACATAGGGTTTGGGTACTTACCTTCTATCCTTGCGAATTCCCTTGACAGGCGTCGATGCATATCATCTGGTGTGTTCTCATGTAAGTTGCCGTCACGATCAATCAACGCATACTTAGAGACGAATACGTTCGCTGCTAAGTCATCCCCATTAAAGTATTGTAACGACTTTCCAAATGCTTCATCAAATTTTACCATTTCGCAATTTCCTTAAATTTTACTAACTTCATTCCACTTTTTCTTTAAGAGGTCTTTCATAGCATTTTCATCTTGTGCCGCGGCTTCGCCTAGGGTCAATGAGTTCTCATCTAATATTTCAATTATAGACATTGAAGTGTCAATGTGTATGGGGAAAAGTAAACCATCTCGGCCCGCACGGTTCTTTGCAATAAATAACCTACCTGACCCTGTAGATTTTTCCATTGCTTTACGTGAGATAGACAAGACAACATCAGCAACCATTGCCTTACCATACGCCTCTGACATGTTCTCCAGGCCGACCACATCTGAGTTTGCGGATTCACGGTTTGCTTGTGAGGCAGTCCAGACTGGGAGATTCATGTCCATTGCCATATTTCTTAATTCTTCATAAATTAACTTAAGTTCGTGGCGAAGGGAATCATAACTCCTTGTAGAGCGCATAATATCTGCATAGTCAATAATAATTACATCAGGCTGAAAGCCTTTCAACAGCAGCTTTTCAATATGATTACGAATCGTGACAATTGAGGCAGCACCTGTAGGGTACTCCTTAATAATCAGTCTACCAAGCTCAGTGTTTTCATACTTCTCTAAAACCTCAGCCTTATTATCACAAACGTCGTTGCTTGCGATACCGCAGATATTTGAATCATACCTTAATCCCACCGCATGCTCTGTCAGCTCGAATGTATAGTGGACGACATTTTTCCCGGCCTTCATGGCGTTAGCACCCATTTGTACAAGGAAATGACTTTTACCTACGCCTGTATTAGCAGTAATAACACCAATCTCACCCCTACCAAGGCCGCCCTGCAAAATATCACCTGCATCAAGCCTATCTAGGCCGGTCGGGCAAACCCTTCTGGCTAGCTTAACAAACCTTGCATCGGCATCTTCGAAAAAATCATGGCCAGTTGAGGAAGGCATGCCGACTGCAACGGCTTCCTTCATGAGGGTAACAACACTTTCAAACTTATCAGTAGAAATAAGCTCTACTGCTTGCTCTAAGGCTTCCTTAAATGCCTGCCGCTTACAAAAGTCTAGCGACTTATCCTTGACATATTGAAGATCACCCATATCTGGGTTATGCTTAACCCTGTGTAAAAACTCTACAATCTGATCACGTAGAATAATATCATGCCCTTGTGATAAATCATCCTTAATAATAGTTATCAATAGTGACATCGTAGGAAAAGACTTATACTTAATATGATACGAAAAGTACTTGTCGGCAAGGTAGTTCAGGTATTTCAAGTCAAAAAACTGGGGATTCATAACCTCAATCATTTGCGCGGCCCATGAATGATCAGACATAAGACTTTGAAAAATCTTTTCCTGAAACTGTTTTCCGTATTGCGCAAAATATGGTTGTGACCCATTTGCTACCTGTAGTACTGTATTAGTATTGCTCATTAATTACTTCCCACTCCAAGGGTTGAACTTATTGACATATAGAACGAGTCAGCATCAAATGTTGACAGGCCTTCGCGTATAAGCGTTTTCATTAGTTTAATCTTATTACCGTTGCTGTTAAAAGTATCAACAATACCTTCAACTTTTTGAATTTGGCTAGCTGCAAGGTTTGAAATGCCTAAATACATAAGCTTCCAGTTCCTATATGCTATCTCAGAATTTTCATTAATGTTATGGAAAAGCTTTATCTTTTTCCCTGTTGTCATACTTCGCTCATGGCTTAACTTAACAACTTCATCAACAGAAATAAAATCCGGACTGCCCAACTCTGGAAATCTTTTTAGCATTGTCTTAAATCCGGCACCTTTAATTCCTGGTAACGAGTCAGAACCATCACCACAAAAACATCTTGCTACAAGAAAATTGTCAGGATACATTCCAAACTTTTGTATAACATCCTTTGCCGTAACAAAATCTTTCTGGCCGGGAGACCATTGAATGATATTACTTGAAAGCAGTTGATAATAATCCTTATCAGATGACACTATCACGCATCTATTATCTGAGTATTTATTCTTTGCTAGGTATGCTATAACATCATCTGCTTCACAGTCTGAAACGTAAATCTGTTTCACAGGCACCGTCTTTAATAACTCTATAGTTAGCGAAATTTGGTGGCTTCTATTTTCGACAGTATCTGGAATATCATCACCGTAAAATCGGTTTAACTTCTGTGGTCGGCTCTTTTGCTTATAGTCGCTATAAATTGCACGTCTTCTAAGTGAGCCTCCCCCTTCCCAAATGACGCATACATCGATTGGGTTTAACATATCAGTTAATCTTGCAATCGATTTTATAAACCCAAGTGTACCGCCTACATGACTACCATGAATAGACATTGCAGGGTTAGCTATAAAATGTCTGGTAAAAAGATTATATGCATCGACCAAGAGGACTGGGCGAGTAGATACAATTGACATATCAACCCTCCGGTAAAATTAACTCTTCTTCTAGCCCCATCGCGATGGTTCGGACTTCCTCATAAGATTCAGCATCAATATCAACATTTTTGGGATCAAACTCTTTGACTAGTGCTGCCTTAAGTAGAGCGTCGACGTATCCACCATACTCTTTAGAATACATGACTTCATCAAAATCTTGTTTATAAAACTTTTTCTCGATCTTGACTTCACCGGTATCAGGATTTGAAACGGTCAACGTTTTCCATGCACCGGTGCCTGATACTGTAACTTCTTCGTCGGCGATTACTTCACTTCCATGCTTTCGAAGTAGATCAAAAACCTGTTCATGTTCAACAATGCCTTTACCAAAACGAATTTCAAAGTTGGCACTTCTAAATGGAGGTGCTACCTTATTCTTAATAGTCTTAGCTGAAACGTGAATTCCAATTACTTCTTTGTCTTTATTTTCAATTCGCTGGCCGGCCCCCAACTTAATTCGTACAGACGAGTGAAAAGGAATTGCCTTACCCCCGGGTGTAGTAGTAGGATCTCCATACATTACTCCAATTTTAGTTCGGATCTGGTTAAGGATTACAAACAGCACATTTTGATTCGCAATTACTCCGGTAATTTTTCGCATACCTTTTGAAATTGCCCTTGCTTGTAGCCCGATAGTTTCCTTGTCATAATCGCCTACTAGCTCCGCCTTGGGAGAAGTGGCAGCAACCGAGTCCCACACAATCGTAATCGGGACATCCTTATCCATTGCTTTTGCTTTCATAATTGTTGCTTCAGCGATAGATAGAACTTCCTCAGTACAATGTGTATCAACATACACAAATCGTTGTGAAATGTCAACACCAAGTAATGCAAGGTTCTCAACAGAAGTTGCATTCTCAGTATCGATATAAACTACGATTCCGCCCATCTGTTGTGTAGACCTTGCAATTTGAATTGCAAGGTGAGATTTGCCAATAGATGGAGGGCCGAAGATCTCAATAATTCGTCCTTCTGGCATGCCTCCATTTTCCCTATTAGCAACAATATAATCTAGCTGTTTACATCCTGTAGATATCCATCTCTTTACATGGGTTGGAGAAACATCATATGCTAAATTATATGCAACCTTGCTTCCATGTTCTTTATTAAGAGATTGAATCAAGTCATTCGTAAAGTCATCGGTTGCGGGAAGGGTCTTCTTTTTCTTTGCCATATTGCAATCCTTTTGTAGATACTAGAGTATACACTTAAAGCAGCTGAATGTTCAAAAAGAAAGGCAGGGTTTCCCCTGCCTTTTTTAATTAAAACTCTAAATACTTTTTATAGATCTTCTAGATCCGCAAAAGCATCATCTAGACTTCTATACTTTGCCGATGCTTCGGTAGACTCGCTAGTTTCGCTCGTAGTTTCATTGCTAGCAGTGGTAGCCTTAGCTGCAGGTGCAGCCGACTTAGACTCGGTAAAGCTTGACGTTGCATTTCGAGTAGTGCCGTCGGTGTCTTCTTCACCATTGAGCCAATCATTTACAATCTTCTCAAGCTCTTCAAATGTCTTAAGTGTATAAAGATCATCTAGCGACGGGACATTATCAGTCCACGTCTTAATCTGGGCTGCATCGGAAGATAGGGCTGTTGCCTTTCCCCGAGGGCGAACCGTTGTAGTAGCCCACATTCGGCCAGGTGGCTTTGTACAGACAACCTTAACGTCGCGTCCTTCGGTAGGATCTGTGATATCGCCATAATCTTCATCCAACATAATGTTCAATAGAGACTGATACACAGTCTTTCCGAATGACCAAAGACGTACACCTTTCTCCTCTTCACCGCGGACAACAACCGGCGCATAACAACGCATCTTAGGATAAAGCTTCTTAGCTAGCTCGTATGATTCCTTTGAGCCGTCTTCACGTAGCGTATTAATAAGGTCCTGAATTGGGTCTGGTTCACCAAATTGCTTCGGTGCCAAAAGGCCAGGGTTGTTTCCGATATTATAATAGAACCACCGCTCCTTAAAGGGCTGCCCATCATTGTCTGAGAATGAGAGAAGACGTACGGTATGCTCCTCTCCTTCTTCCGGACGCCACATTACATTGCGACGACTGTTAGTGCCAGAAAGTTGTCCTAGCTTCTTGCGAATTGCATCAAAATCGATTGCCATTATTTTAACTCCTTAAATTTCGAACTGTATAAAGTTCAACTGTTTGTTATTGTGGTACAACCACATGATAAGAATACTATGTTATGCGCTCATGTACAAGAAAAACTACCATTTATCTAATGGGCATTTATGTTTTGGGGCGAATACGACAGCGGGAAAAAAACATGAACATTTTCCGCACTTAAACCTAAGGGGTGCAACAGACTTTGGGAATATGGTATGTTGTAACTCTGGGCACTCTATGCATATATTTGAACGATGCTCTACTAGAATCTTAAGTTTTGGATCCTGATGAATTTTAAGGAAGGACGAAAATAAGTTTGTCCAACCATCTTTTATATCTTTAAGATTCAATTTTTCCCCACTTCCCTATTGGGCAACGTTTTCTAGGGGCAAATATCATGGCAGGAAAACTACACCCGCACTTTTTGCATCTGCCTTTGGGTATACTGGAATTTACTTTTGATGTTATATTAAGCTCTGGGCAGACGACACAAATCTTCGCTCTTTCTTCAACAGCTATTTTTAGTTTAGGCGAGAGTGATCTTTTGTTAATACTGTTCAAGATATAATTGAACCACCCATCTTTTATATTTTTTAATAAGCCCATGGGTTATTCCTTATATGTACCGCCGCCAAAGGAACGAGAATTTAAGTCAGGCTTTTTCTTCTTTTTCTTCTTTTTCTTTACTTTGTCATCCGGATAAATACCAGTCGTACCAAGGGGTGCGACTGCTCCGCTTATTGACATCCCGCCTAAGGAAATCATCTCATCCTGCTTATCTTCATCTCGCTCATCAGGCTCTTTAAGCATATGGGTCTCCTTCTCAAGTAAAACCCTCAACGATTCGCGAATATATAACCTTAGTACATCATGCATATCTTTACCTCACGTACTATAATTATTATCCCCAACAGATACTAGTATAATGCGATCTTTAAAGCTACCTTTTTTTGAGGCCTTAAGGGTGGCCGTTCGAAAAACCTCTTGCATATCTAAATCATGACAACTACACATTGATGAAAGAACCTCCCATATATCTGCAGCTTCTTCATATGATGGGTTCTCTATAAACTCTTCAAGCTCTTCGCGAAGTTTATTATATAATGCCGATTTATATTCACTAAGATCAGTAGCTTGTGTAGTCTCGAAATTCTTACCGGTACTCTTAATAATGCTAGGGATCTTGTCCCTGACTAGCTTATTATACCGGATCATTCTTGTCCCTATGGATTGTTACAGCTTTTGCCTGCTGCAACAATAGTGCCAACGAAGGCTCACTATTTACGTAAAAACGATTCTCTTCAAAATGAAATCCTGCAGCTAACTGAACTGCTAACCACTCATCATTTGTAAGTACTACACCATAATGCTGTAATAACCATAATGTACGATGTGAGACTGACATCTTGTTTAGATCTTCATTGTACTTATAAAGTTGGCCAAGTTTTTCCCGGTGCCAGTTTGAATCCTGCTCAACAAAATATCTCTTTGAAAGATCACCAACCTTGCCAAGTTCATGTAAAAGACCAACCTTAAGAATAGATGCAGTCGCAATATTCATGTCTAACGATGAGTTTAGCGTACGCATTGTTTGGGTTACTCTTAAAGCATGTTCAATAAGACCACCTGGGGCACAACCATATTGATCAGTCCGAGGGGAGGCAGGACACATTATAAGCCTCTCGCCTAATGCATCTAATAGATTGTTAATTTTATCATCTGATAATCTTCTTAAAAGATTATCATAGGTTTCCCATCGGGATTGTAGTTCTTCGAAATCGACATCTTCTGACATGATATACTCCAGTTGTTCAAATAGATTATATCACACAACCTAGCGTTTTATAAGATTACTGCCAACGGTCGCTATTATTTCTTACCTGGTACATCATTGTACCGCCGCTTGTTGGCTCAATTCGAATATGTCCATCCATTTTGATAAGCCCGACTGATGCAGCTGCACGTACAGTATCAAAGACGAAAAGAGTTGACTGCCTGTCTTGTGGGAGACCGGCATTAGGATAAAAATACCCTTTCTTACCTTCACTATCTTCTTGATCTTCACCCTTACCAATTGCTTCAGCAAAGGTGCTATTTGCACGGCGGACACTCTCAACAACGGCATCTGCACGCTTAAGCGTCGAGTCCCCGCTACCTGTCTGTGCCCTAAGGGTTGACATCAACTTTCCTGGATTTACACTTGCCAGCCTCTTAGCTTTAGCAGTACTGCCATCCTCACCAGCAAATATTTCTTTTACCCACGCAGGATAATTACCTTGACCTGTTCCGCCTAAGACCTTACCACGGCCCCGGGATTTTGTTTCTTCTTTTTCTTCACGAAGGAGCATACGTTGAATATGACGCCTAATAAATAACTCTGCTTCTAAATTTGACATAAAAACCTCTTATCCTCTAATTAATTATTCGCCTGAGTCTCTGATAACACTTAGAGTGACAGGAAAATTTCCCAATGGTGATATATCAATCCCACCAGATAATAGCTCAGACAGGCCTTGGACATCATCCGGATGTACGTCTAAAATCATTGCGTCGTGGATAACATACGTTGGAACACATCTCAAATTAAGATTATCAATTTTTTCTCGTAAGTTAATAAAGCCTAGTAATGCTGCATCAACAGCGGATGACTGGATATAGTAGTTTATGATAGCTGGATCATCTGTCCTGTCAGGTTCTATATACCTACCAAAGTAATTTTGAAATCTCGAGTTTGTAGTAAGCTCAGGCTTTAAAGACTTTAATAGCTCTGGTACCCCGAAGAACTTTCTAATTTTATCAATAACAATCGATGCATTAAATTCTCTTCCAAGCATTTTTGATAACCTAGACTTGGATACACCATATAGGGCGCACAATACAGCAATTTTTGCTTGTTCCCTAGTAATCCCAGAATTGAATAACTCTTTTGAAAGCTGGAGATATACATCATCGTCTGACTCAAACCCGGCGGTCAATCGGGCTACACGAGGTTCCAAAGAAACAAAATCAACTTGTAGTATCTTCCCACCCTCAAACCGTGATGACATTATGTCTCTATATTTTTTTGGTAATGTTAATACTTGAGGACCTGAGGCTACCGTCAATCGGCCCGTCAATGTCGAAGACTGGTTATATGTTATAGCCGGTGCCGTTGAATCAGCGGATGGCCGAAATGACTTAAGAGTGCTGCAAACTGTTTGGTTTTGTTCACCCTGGATGTATGAAGCTAGTAGCGGACCATCCACGAATGCACGTGATAGGCTTAAGAGGAAGCTTCGCTCTTTGATGAATACTTCATTATATTCATTGTCGGAGAAGCACCCAAGTGCATTCTCGAGGCTAGAAATTAATCTAACTAGTGATTTCTGAAACTCAGCAGGGGGTAATACAGCATGCCATGGTATTTCCTTCATATTATCTTGCAATATCGACCTAAATGATCTAATATGAGGCTTTGATTGTACCGAAGGTTTCTCGAAACCAAACAAATCCATGAGAGCATCGATACTTTTGGTCGAGGAAGGTTTTCCATAGATCCAGGCATCTTCCGGAAATGTATTTGACCATGAGTATGATCCACCATGGTATACAAGGTGCTTTTTCGTGCCTAGCACATCTGAGCTTACGCAAATCATCATACATTAATAATATAAGGTATGATCTAAGTGTTCACGGGTTCTCTGAGATACTTCTTAATGACTGTGTCGCTAGATTTAATGTCGACTCATATGCACCGTATGCATCAAGCTGCGTCATCTTTAAGCTTGTCTTAAATTCACCCTGCACTAACGCATGAGAAATTCCTGTTATGGCATATACATTATCGACATTTGTGCCTGTTCCAAAGTCAATAAAGAACTGTTGTCCGAAGCCAACTAGGGGGCAACCAATTATCTCTAAATCTAAAGAAGTTGGTGCAACCTTAAGGGGTAACCCAGCATCTCGTGTCCCGGTAGGCGATCTAGCATCACCATGACCTGATCTCATCATCATAATTGTAGCCATTTGCGGGTCATTCTGGCTTGATAAGCTTGCATTCAAAACAGCGCTGGTCGAAGAGCCATATATTATACTCGGCATTACACTTCTTATAAAGTTTTTTATTCTCGGGAATCCACCATTGATTCTAAACATTGATGGCTGTCGGCCTTCCGATGCATTGCCATCTCCAGTAACTGCGACAAGTAATTCTTGTTCAGTAGCTAACTCTATTACTTGCTTATGAGCTGCGCTGCGGTCGGCTGCGGGTACGGGCTCAGTTGATTGATTTTCTCTAAGTGCGGTAGAGATCTGGCCCATTGTATCATTCCTAGCAGCAGTTAAAAGATCTTGCACACTTGAATAAGACGACTGGGCCTTGTCATACACATGTATCTTCAATATGGTCCTTACTTTTCCAGACACACCAGACTCATCTGAATTCATTGCGGGAACACATTCTGTATGAATTCCTATCCTGGGCTTTTTGAATTTCATAGATGACTCGGTCATTGTTATATCAGAGTGATAAGCATATGCCAGTCTTTTATTTTTTGCATCATGAAGAGCAGTAGGGCTTCCCTCTGTGTAATCCTTATGTAACTCTCTGTTACCTTCATCATTTGTCGTATACAGGTCGGCTAGCCCCCAGGCCTCATTATCTAAGCTACCCAAGAATTTTCTTTGAAGCATTCCTAAAAATCTACGTAAAGGAACGAATGCCGTCTGCTCTGTTAGTTTCTGGAGCTCAGCATCAAATTTTTCAACATTTATTGGAAACTCAGATATTTGCCGGTTTCTCATAAATGATGCATCTTTATTTATCGGGTAAAAAAACCATTGAATTTCATCAAACTTTTCATCCATTGCTAGCGGTCCGGCGACATACGTCATTAAAACCTTACCCAACGAAACAAATTGTGGGTAATTCCTAAAAGCATATGGTAACCTATTACCGTTTGCTGACTTATCATCTCTGCTTAAATGAGCATCAATGCGAGGATCACAACAATTAATCCTGACCTTACAGAAATTATGTTGATCCGGATGGATCGGTCTCCACCATGGATCACCTGAATGACTTGATTTAAGATGCTCTTTTTTCCATCCTAATGCTGCATCAATTGTTTGATCTAGCTCATGTAATGCGCCTGACTCTGGATCACCAGGTTCACCCAAGAGACCGTCTAACGCAGTTGCGAGATCAGATGCAGAAGGGCTTACACCATCTGCGCCGGCGCGGTTCTGTGTACGCCAGGTATTCATTGCTGTTCTTGTCTCATTATCCAAGCCACCTATACCAGACATTGACGTAACACTATTTAACCATGTCTCACCGGTAGCATTAGATGAACCGGATTCACCTTGGGGACGCATTGCCCTCCGGAGGCGGCGTACTGTATCAAAAAGGCGATTAATTTCGTTTAGTTTCTGAGAAACGCCCGGGCCCTTGGAAATATCAGATGTGTCAAAGCTTATAAGTCCCATCATGGAAAGCTCAACACCAATCTCGACCTGGCCGACTTCGTCAAAACTAAAATCAGAGTTTATAATCTTATATTTTTCTTTTACTCTCATTGAATTTAACAACGTTGCAAAAGGATTATCAGTATCATCTGTAGCTAAATGTAATCCGTCGGGATGCATCCATCCATATTCTACTAATAGCTCTGTACTTCCATAAAGATCAGGCTTTATAAATTCACCCATCTCTGCTAATCTAGACCGATCATGTAATGTTATCTGTATCTTTGCGGTCTTATGTGACATCATGCCGCCAGAAGGTGTAACCTCAACAGTGAACGATTGCAATGTTGCTAATGGCCGGAATTTATCTAATACCCTTGCAGCCCGTGAACTTCCTATTCCGCCTGGATCATTTGCACTAGCTGCATGTGTTGAATCGGGCAGCGTAAAATCCATATTATCAGCATCAATCATCATTTGTGGCGATGTAAATAACTCCATCCCCGCTGTTGCAATTTGAGATTCATCTTTATCCTCTGAGTCAGGATCATCCCGGTACATACCTGAGGATAGTAAACTAGCATTTGTAGACTTAGTAATAATATAATCTGCCGACTCGCCACTAGGATCCAGCGTCTTCAATTCGACATTACCCATTAAAAACTGCGATAATGAAACAGTATCAACTTTTTCGTTTTCCCCAGTAGTAGGTGGGCGCTTACTTATTATCTGAATGTCTAAGTAAGGCTGGCAGCGAGACATTTCAACAGTTGGAACAAAGTTCATAAATACTGCAACGGCACTCGAGTCCCTGGTCGCTGGGGAGAGATGTGAATCTTTTATATCAAAAACCGTAACTACTGGAGTTTGAGGTGTAGGGTTATCTAAGTGAGACTCGGAGTTGATACCAAGGCCATTAGCCATATCATCACGATCAGCATTTCTTCCTTGTAGATCATACTTGTTTATAGCATCAGGATCTTTCTCGACCATCGCTGCTATAAGCTCGTCACTCCAAAAAAGGTTTCTTATACTTGCGGTGTTAGGTGCATAATGATCTGTATTCATTGCCCCTGCATCCCAAGCCATCTCAGGATCTAAGAACGACAGGTCAGGCTTTTCGCGGAAGGAACCGCCACAATGACCAGCAGCTGATTCGTCAGCCCATTTAATAGGGATTGGGCGAGCAACCTTATCACAGCCCTTTGCAGCAAGTGCGGATGGCTCAAAGGTTACACTCAACATCTCTATTAGTTTTGATGCATGTTCCCCACCAAGCTCCTCCGATAGTTTGTCTAATAGTTCCATCGTAGATAAAGAGCCTTCAGTTGCCTGTAAGAATAGTTCCCCTATTTTATGCTCTGGAGGTTTCTTCGCTAGTGCAGCTAATTGCTGCTCCATTGTTGTATCTTCATCTGTTGCTGAGGAATCTTTCAATTCAATTAGAAGGTTCACAAATGCACTTTTTGAACGGATATTGAAATAACGCCCTAAGGCATCAATAGCCTTTGCAACCTCTGTATCCGTTTTCTTCTCAGCCATTTTTATCCCACAATAGATGCAACGCTATTTAAGTCCGTTGGTATCAATAATCTAGTACCCGGAGGTACTTGTAAAGCCCAGCCGATGCTAGACGCTGCTGCAATGACCCACCATAACTTTCCATTACCATATATTCTTCCAGCGATTGTATCCAGGCGCTCTGCATCAGATGTTACATATTCTCTTGTGGTAATTGATCCTGATCTTACAGCAGCCCTAATTGATACGACACCTCGAGGGGTAGCATACTGCTTATTGCCAAAAATTAATCTTGTTCTACCGTATCTATTCAAAGCCATTATGGTGCCTTCGCCTCTTTGTCCTTGGGTTCAATCTGTGCATCGTCCGTTGCACGTTCTGAGTTCCACCCCTTAACTAGTGGGTCGTCTTTAAAGTTTAATTCTGAACCGTGAACATCCGGACCTGATAGGTTATTCATTATGTCACCAACGTTATAAAGTGGTGCTCTATTGAATCCATCATGATCAAGTCCTGGTGGTAGATCATGGATTGGTGTAAATGATACGCTAACCTTTACCCACATTGGAGCTCTTGAGCCAAGCTTCCTAGTCTCCCATGGTGCATCAGCGTAATCATAGCTTAATGATGTTATAACGCCCGCTAAACCCCGGCCTTTTGTTGACTCAAATGCACGTACTATCGCATTCTTTTCTGGATCGAAAAACCCTCTATTTGTGCCATCAATTGGATCCGGTGTCTCCGGAGGTAATGCTGTGGTTGCACCTAAGTCTTTTTGAACTTGTTCAAAATCGTGCATCAACATACTGTGATCGACATAAAACTCGCCGTCGTATATCGCGGCGGCATCAGAATCTGCAGGAAACTTTGCAACATAAGCAGGCGGGCCTACCCGGGGTGGACCAAGCGATACTAATGGTGCACCAGGATACTCCTTTGTAACTATCTCTATGACTGTATTACTTTGTATCTCAACATATTGTGACTCACCATCAAGCTTGACAGGCAACAACCCACCAAGTTTTTTCGGTGCATTAGACATACCCTTGTTAGATCTCATTATTGCAGTTGCACCATCTTGCCACCCATGATCTGAGTCTGAATCTGTTTCTGGTGCAGTATGTAACTTGTCATAATAGTCTTTTAGCTTCTTCCCATATTCCGCAGGATCACCATCATTCCACTTTTCAGCGTCAGCCGCTTTTGAATTTCCTGCCTGATGATAGAAACCATCAGCTGCATCATCATGACCGATGCCGAATATTCTTGCTAGGTTAAATCTGCTATAGTTACCCTTGATCAAGTCACCGATCCTCATCCGGATTATTGGGGACGCTGCAGGGACTTGAGAGAATGGCATAATAAATGCTTTATCTCCTGAGTCTTTCATATGGGTACCTGCAGACCATTGTGGGTACACAAGTGATGTTAGCTTATTAATGCTCCACCACATTTCATCAAAGTCTTCTGGGTTCGTAGCCGCAACCATAAATGATATTGATATTGCTCTAGTAGTCTTATTAAAGATCTGTATTTGATCCATACGGCCATAGCCGCCCATTGCAGACCATTCTGGGGAATAGTCATCTGAAATTGAGTCAAGAAATGCATGAAACGCTAGTATCTCGTTTGTTCTTAGATCTTGAAAATAAAATGGAACGTATTCACAATCTAACTTGTTTTCAATTTCTAAAACTGTCTCAGGGGCAATCCTTCCGTTCTTAACACCTTTACCATATATTAACTTGTCCTTGAGTGGTAATAATGCTTCATGCCCCTGCCCTGATCTTAACTCATATTGTAAAGCCGCTGTTATTGTTGATTTCGGTAATAAAAACCTAGAAGGTAGTGCACCATGGCGTAGTACTGATCTAGCATTTCGTTTACTAATCCTACTTTTTGCAGTTCGGCTAGCTCCTGACTCGACAAGGTTATCAGGATCTGAACTATATGGTGAGAACGTATAACTGTCACCGACATACATTAGATCACCTAATTTTGCACATGTCATCAAAAACCGTACTGACGTACAAGCACCTAAGGCTTTTATTATGCCTATAACACCTGCTGCTATTGAAACAGCATTCCCTCTAATCTGTGCTGCGATGTTTGCAACATCCTCTAAATCTCGTGTAGCATGACGCATAAGATTAGCAATAAACCCACCTTGTTCCATTAATGCACCGAACATATCAGCTAAATCACCAAGGCCAGGAATTCCATCTAGGTTCGGAACATTAAATAATGATCCAATCCCTCTAAGCATACACTTAAATAAATCGTTCTCAGTCTCTAGCTCAGGCACGCCGAGCCATGTCAATATAGGCCCTACTAAAGCATTATACCCTCGAGGACTTTGACGCTTACCTTTGGGCATTTTCCATGGTGCTTCAGGATTTCTTCTCTCTGGTAGCGCTTCTGCACCAAGCATACACAACATTATAATCCCATAAATAACTGCTGCCTGGATTAATATTGCTAGTAACCCGCCCAAGGCTGCAGTTATCATTCCCATTGGTAAAGCGCCTGAGAATGTTTCAAAATAAGAGTTTAAGTGTCCGAATGTATCGTCTGAATCTATCTCATTGTCAGTCCACCCAATGCCCCCTATGTTAGTATCAGCTAGAAGGTATCCGCCACTTGTTCTTTTGTATCCGCCCACGACATCAGCGGCAAGATCTGTAACAGCAATTGTGACATATGGTATACCCATTTGCTGTAAACTAGGTAATAACGAGGCCATTGACTCGCTAGCATCAGCAGCGTGACCGACCCCTCCGACCATCAACATTCTACCTATTTCGCTTAATTTGCTAATTTCGAACCCAACGGCATCAGGATTATAAACACCCAATAGTTCTTGATGACTGCCCATCGTACCGGTACCAGAGCCGGTAGAGAATGCGCCGTCCAAGATATATGGTGATCCAGATGTTGGGTGAAACCGATTGTTTTGTAATACCTCAGATGTTCTCTGCTGGATTACATGAGGGCCAGGTGGTACAACCTTACCTAATACCCTATCTGGTGCTGATTGTGGCGAAGGAGTACCAGAAACTGAGGCTAATAAAGTGTGCCCTTCGCCGCGAGATCCTTGTACACCCTTATTATAAATGTGTGGTTCGTTATCTTTTAGTGCAAACGGATTAACTGTACCCTTTGCTACAGATGGGCTTTTGTATTCACTTACGCCTATATTTGTAAAGTCTTTCTCTTTAACAGCTCCATGCCCTAATACTTCATCTAAAAATGTCTGGTCGGTACCAGAATTGTTTATTGCACCGGCATTCTTGTAAGAATCATAAACTGGTGGCGCACCTGTAACATCGCGGTGGCTTACAGCCTCTGTAGAACCTGGGGACGGATGGTATTTATTGACCTTTGCAACACTACTTAAGTAATCACCTAACTTCTCTAAGGATGCGCCTTCTCCTGATTCAGGTAGATCATCACCTTCGACAAGCATACCATCACGGTCACCATGAGTGCCGGAGCCCTCAGGCCTGTATGTTGGCCCAAACTTATCAGTATCTAGTGGTTTCTTTGTTTCTGACATTTATTACTCTTGCTTTTTTGGTGCCTTTGTTGTCTTTAGCTTCTTCTCTAAATCTTTAACAACGTTTGGATCACTCAGCGCTTTTTCAATCTTAAATATTGTCTCGGACCATTTCTCAGCCACACCAGTCGCGTACTTTTTCATAGACTGCTTCTGGGCATCTGTCATCTTGTTTTCAGTAGAGTTATCAAACCCCTCAATATACCGTTCGATGCCAGCCATGCCACCGATCATATCAATAATATTCTTTTTATGCTTTTCTGCACCTTCTAATTCAGGTTTCTTATTTTCTTTATCAGACATTTTTTTCTCCTATTAAGTGTCTACAGACTGGCCGCCCTTTCTTGAAAGCTGGATTGTATTTGTCCCTCGGGGCCTCTTACTATCACTCATAGCTAGTGAAAGTTGGTCGGCATCCATTGTAACATTAAGATTAACAGTAACGTTAATCGGTTTATTCTCAACCGTAATCGTCTCAGATGTTAATGCCATGTTGTCGCCAAATTCCTGAAGCCTTGCACTAATATCTAGGGGGCCTATTGTTGCCAATAAGTTATTTAGCTCTGCATATTCTGTCATCATTGTTGTTACGGCATTAACTGCGTTAGTAAACCCGGTCTGGATGGATGGTTCAATTTTGCTAGAAACACCCTCTAGAGTATGTTGTATCCAGGCCGCAGTAAGAATAAGGCCATCAGCATTTTGACTCAAATAATGCCCTACATTATTAGCAGCTACGAAAGCTGGCCTAGTTCCGCCGAAAGTATGCATAAATGCCTCAAGCTCTTTTACTGCATCGGCACGGCCCTTAATCCTCCTAGTACTAAAGTCCCAGTTGCCGGAGCCTAGTTTCGTAAGTAGCGATTCAAGACTGTTTGAGTCATTTGCCCAGTTAACGCCGTTTAACTCCAAGAAGGCGGTGTCAATCGAATCAGCGACACCGGAAAGATCATGGCCTCCGCCAGAGGTGTCCAAACCTTTCATTACGGTCACGAATTCAAATATTGTTTTTAAGGCATCAAGTGCTGGACCGACCTTCTTCACGTTCCTAGATTGGGAGTCGGTTATCGATATATTCCCTAATTTTGTTACTAGATCTTGTAAAGGACCGTTTGCTCCAAGGACTCTGTCGGTAAATGCTGTCATATTATAAATAGCTGCACCCAGCATACTTACACGTTGGCCATTAACTGAGTACTGTACTGAATCTGCTGAGCTAACAAATGAGCTGAATACGTTACTGGTACTCGGATCAAACATTTGCATTAAGTTACCAACGGCCTCGATAGCTGTGGAGACAATATCAATCTTAGGGCCCATTGTCTTGGCATCACCAACGCCACTAGCTGCCTGAACTACAGAGTTGACTAAGGTGCCTAGTGAGGGACCCATGGTAGTTAATAATTCACCTACTGACCCAAATACCGTCTTCATAGAACCTGAGATTCTGTTTAACTTATTAACGTTGATCTTACCTTTGTTATTTTGTGCACCCTTAATAACTTGGTTAATGATCGGGAATACACCGGACATCATTTCGCCTAAGGCCGTGAAGATTGGACCAAGCATCGGGGCAACAGCCTTAAGGGTTTCTTCAGATCCTGGTTTGATATTATTAATCATGGTGCCAACAGATGCAATTACGTCTTTCATTACTGGGCCAAACGACTTAATCATTTTTCTCATTTGAACGCCTTGCGTTTGTGCAAAACGTGTCATTTCTCTCATAAAGTCATCATAATCGTCATCATCAATAGAGCCTTTGATAGCCTGGAATATAGCGGGATCTGGTTGCAATGCCTTGGATATATCAGCTATAGCTCCAAAAACAGGAACGATTGCTTTAACAAGCTCAATTCCTGGACCTGTTATTTTGTTTGCAGTCTGTATAAACTCATCGCTTAGTAACCCGCCAGGCTTTGTTAATTGGTTCATTAATTGATTTAATCCCTGGCTCGTCGTTGCTGTAAATTGGGTCGCTGCCCTCATAAACTCGTCGACGTCATCATCATCAATTCCTTCCATCACAGAGTCTATCATTCCCTGGTTTGGTTGGATGGCACCCATGATGGATCCGATTGCTGATAACACTGCACCTACTGCTTGGGCTGCCTGAACACCAAGGCCTGTTATATCTGTGCTCTTCGACAATGATATGATTTTTTCAATCACCTGGTTTATACCATTTTTAAGCATTGCATCCAGCAAATCTTTCGCAGCGCAGATATTTTTTGCCATCTGATCTGGTGCACCGTCTGGTGGAGGCTTAAGAGCCTCTAAGACCCTAGCAAATTGACCCGTGAAATTCGCGATAGCATCTATCACGCTGACAACCATATCAACTACTGTCTTTACTTTATCAGGATTCTCTATTTGCATTCCGGCGATGTCTTTGATTGCAGGTAATACTGCTCCGACCAATGCAGATGTTAATGTTCCTAAGACGCCGAAACCAGCTAATAGTATCGCAACACCTGCAGTACCGAATGGGAATGCCATAAGCATTACGCCCAACATACCTGCTATAGGTAACATAAGTGCCGTTGTTAATAACATTGTAGAGATAGCATTCATCATAGCAGCAATCCCTTCCGGATTACTAAAGACACTTAACATACCCCCGACTATTAAGCCGATGGCACCAAGCGCGATCATAACGATGCCAAGAACACCAAGGCCCACTGCAATTTGCATGCCGAATTTATCAGCTATCATCCCAACAGGAATTGATAATAATATTGCAACTAGGCCTGCAACCATAATTGCGCCCATCACAATGAAGAAGTTTTTGACTCCTTCCATCGTAATAGACATCTGACCGAAAGCAACTAATACACCTCCCATAATCAGGGTAAGTGCAGACATGGCAAGTAGAGCAATACCAAGTTTACCCATGGCACTCATCATATCTTTCCAGCTAACTGCCTTAAGCGCTAGCGCTGCTTGCGACATTGGCAGCATTGATAACATTAAACCGATTAATACCGCTGACATTATTGCTAGTTTTGTGCTATCAACCTGACTAACAATCGATACTGCAGCCCATAATGCCACAGCCAAGCCAACAAGCGAAACGCCAACGAAGATTATTAGTTTTGCTATGTTTGCAATAGCCTTATTCATATCAGACGACTTCAGCTTCGCGATATCTCGGATAACCTTCTTCATGGCATTAATAAATCCGCCACCACGCTTCATGGTTTTGGCGCCTTCTTTGCCTCCGGCATCAGCACCCTTTGCCATGGCACTACCAAAGAGCATCTTAAATCCCTTGAATAATACTCCCCAAACTGCACCAAGCGTCATGTTTGCAGCGACGGCGACAATTGTCTTAAAGATAATGGCACCAAGAATATACGGCCAGATCACTTTCCAAAGCTTACCTAAGGCAGGCTTACAAGCTTCCCATAATGCGCCGAATGCTTCAACCAATACTGGCCAGGTGTCAACTACATTACCCCATGCAGAACTCAATGCTTGTTGTAGGCCATCTCCCAATCCTGCAGCAGCATCTGTGAATGCACTGGGATCCCTGATAAAGTCAGCTAGCTTATGAATAAGGTTAGCCAGTCCTCTCATCATTACAGGTAGTAGACTAAGGATTAACAATGCAACTGTCTTACCAAAGGTCTTGAGGCCTTTCATGAACTGTTTGCCTGCACCCCCAGAACCATTAAAGAAATTAGCAAATATCTCTTTAATCTTCTTTGTAAAAGTCTCGACACCCGCCTTGGGGTCTGTCCTTAAGTCTCTAAATAAGTTTCTAAATGCTCCAAGCAAATCGCGTCGGAGCCTGTTAAATCTGGCGGGACTGAATAGGTCTGTCAGGCCCTTGACCATATCTTGAATGCCGGGAAACATTTCAACAAACATTTTTCCAAGATCGCGACCGAAGCGAGATGTCTCTTTAAGGGAACCGCGGATGTTTTGGAACATTTTTCTCATCCCCTTGCCACGCATGATTCCCTTTTCAAATCCAGAAACCAGGGCTTCCATAAAGGTCTTTGGACCTCCAGAACCACCCTTAAATGTTTGTTTCATTGCATCAGCAAGCTCTTTCATAGCCTCAGCTTGGGATATAGTCTTTGCTTCAGCATCTTCTGATCCTGCAAGGATATCATCATAATCCATGTCAGAAGATAATGCCTTCTTAGCAGCCTCCTCAGATAGTCCCATCTGGGATGCTAATAATTTCATCTCTTGGCGGCTTAGATCTTCAACAGATTTTCCTGTTGCCTGGAATGATTCTCTCATCATATCCATGCGTTTACCAGGGTCCTGCTCATTCATCATTGCCATGGCATCAATATTCATACCAAATGCTTGAGATAGTTTTGATGCGCCCTTTGCAGCATCCTCGAAATTATCCCATGCAGAAATCACACCAGATAATTCTTTTGCCTCAATTCCTAGCTTTCGTGTATAAACTGCTAATGAAGATAAGACCTTAGGGCCGAGTGTGCCAAAGTCTGCAACGTTCCCAGCCATTGAAGCCATATCGGAGGCAATTAGCTTTGATGATATCCCAAACTGCTTACCCATATTTATAGACTGGCTGCCTACCGTATCTAACGTTTCCTCTAAGGATCTGCCGGTAGTTGCAGCCATTGTTGCTAATGACTTAAAATTATCGCCCGTTAAGCCGAGGCCTCTTCGGTATACCTCAAATACACCGGCATTATTTTCAATCTCGCCAGAGAACTGTGACATCATTGGACCAAGGTCGGTCATCTGTTCGCCTACAGCCTTTAATGCTGCGGCTGCACCATCTCTACCTGGGCCGAATATTCGTGATAATCTAACCCCAGACCCGCCAAGGCTCTGTGACTGTTTTCGTATATTCTTAAAACCAGAGACAACTGCCTTACCTTCATTTGAAGACAGGCTACCAAACGTCTCCTTAAGATCCTCCATCGCTTCTCGAAGAGCGGACACACCTCCGCCTGCACCTGCCGCAAAGGAGGTGAGATTATTTAATAGGCTAAAAGGTGCCATCAGTATTGCTTTACCGATACTACCAACTATTCCTATAACTCTTTTACCGGAAGAAAGAAAACCACCTATCATATTGGTGGCACCCTTGAATGCGGACATCATTCCTACACCAAGGCCGGCAAACATACCACCCATGGGAGAAAAGACCTTAGACATCAGGCCGCCCTTTTCGGCACCCTGTGAAGCCATTTTATTAATTGCTGAGCCGGCGTTCTGTGCACTACCTTCAAGTGCAGCGGCTTCATCTGATGCTTCTGATAATCCTGCTTGAATCTCAGAGAGGCGTTCTTTCATGCCATCTAGACCTTCACAGTCTAAAGCATTACACATCTCAACAGCAGTTTGAGTTTGAGCCGAAAGAAACTTAGCTTGATTCTTCAAGATCGCAGTTCTGGCTTGCAGAACTTTATTGATCTGATTTTGAATATCTAATTGACCGGCGGCCTCTTTATTATTATCAGCCATTTACTGATTGGCTCCTCTTGCATTTGATAGGAATAAATAGGCGGTTGGCCTAAAATTCTAATACAATTATAGCAACCAGCGAATACCTGTAACCTGTTGAAACCCTACGGAGGCTACACGTTTATTCTCCAGGAGTCTGGTGACAGATTTTAGAGTTGCACCAGGATTATTTAGCTCTTCGAAAAGTGCCTTTGATGCATTAACGACTTTTTTTGTTGCAGTTATTCTTTCAGGGCTACCCTGAATCTTGATATTGGATTTTTCACCAAGAATATACGCGGCAACTGCAACATGAAAAGCCTTATAAGCAGCAGTTTCTTTTGAAAGTTCTTTATCCATATTTGCCTCCTAAATTAATTATGGCGTTCTAAGTAAAACGCCTTAGATTAGCAGGCACCTGGCTTCTATGTCTACCCATCAATTCTCGAGACTCTGCATCATTATGATGAGCGGCACGGGTGGCTGCACCGTTGCCATTGTTCGCATCATTTGATCTCTTAATCTCTTTATTAAGACGCTTCAGAAACCATATACGTTGCCATACCGGTACGTTATATGCTTCTACATAGGTAAAGCCCATATAGTACATCAACGTAAAAATATGTTCTAGATAGACTTCTTTATCATTCGGTGTCAGGCCAAAAAAACGAAGCACCCATCGGGAGACGCACCTCCGATGACTCTAAACATGCGGGACAGTCCATCCACGATTTCATATCGATACCGGGTTCTGCCCGGTCAATATGACGCCTCAGCTCTAGAGAGTCACGAGCTGGCATATTCCTAATAAACATTCCAATCTTAGTTCTATCAGTAATACCTTCAATAGAAACTAATGCATGCTGAAGTCTGGTCGTTACAAGATTTTCGCCTGATAAACCTGACTTCTTTTTTCGTTCCATTGTAATCATGATTTCTTGCTCATCACGACCGGTCAAAAACTTAAACCGCACATTCTTTTTAGATACTGGAAGGTGGAACTCAAACAAGTTAGCACCCTCAGCTACAGGGGCAATGTCTAGCCGCTTAATTGGAAGTTCTGTCAGGTTAAATGCTTGTTTTGATCTTTCGCCACATGCCGGACAATCAACTTCTACATTATATTCTGCACCATAACCCGTAATCCGGAGCGCAGTCATAATTGCATTTCTATCACCAGCTAGCATTCGGTCAGGCTCAATATTCTTATCAACTAAACAAGACTTAAGAAGATGAGTAATTACAGTACCCTTCTTAATAAGCGCCTTAGAGGTAAGAATATCTTCTTCCTTTGCGGTCATCGCTCTAATATCGACAGTCTCTGTATTAAAGAGGGGATCCTCGGCAGTGTAGGTAATACCTCTGGATGGAAGCGGTACAGTTTCAACAGGAATTTCGAACCCGAAATCGTCTTTCATAACGTTTCGGGTAGGCATACCTGGGTGTCTCGCTCCGGGATTGTCTCCCTTAAAGATCTCATTTTTTTCTGATCTTGTTTTCTTATCGTCAGCCACGTTTCATCTCCATTTGATATAGCACTATGCTATCTTCATATATCATTGCTATGCTTTAAGTATCCACCAGGAGGAAAATTCTGTAAAACTATTTTGCAGTGGAGATTCTAAAAATGACAAAAGCCCACCTATGGTGGGCTTTTGATTCGAATTATCGCGTTAAACGATTAGTATTAGTATATTAGTACTGTAATACGCAGTTGTCAAAACGGATAGTCAATGAAATCTCAGTTGGATCTTCACCACCATAATCCAGGTCACCGAATGACGCGGATGTAAGGAAGCAACCCTTGAGGTCCCAAAGCTCTACCACAGTTCCAACTGGATCCAAAAGCTTAAGTTGGCAATCACGCTTGTAGAAATCAGCATAACCTGCACGACCTGATACAGATTCGAAGTGGGTACGAACCCATTCCATAACCTGCTGTGCACCTGAAGGTGCAATCGGATCATGTAAGGTGCAACTAATTGCATCAAACTTAGTTTTACCTGCTAAGTAACGAGTGGAGTTCATATAAGAGACCTCCTGCTCAGCAGTATTAATTGTGGGGCGATTTGCAGTCTTCATTAAAAATGCATCAATACCCTCAACCGCAAAAACCCACCTAAACTTACGTTTAGGCTCAAACTTATTGGGTAGCATATCAGTGACGGAAAGTGTCTCAGCCATGTCTTTTAACTCCTATCAAAAAGATTCTATTCTAAATATTCTGCTGCTACAGAATTATACTTCCATACCGGCGTTTGTAACAACAAAATCAAGAGAGATGAATTCAACAGTCCTTGTGGGCTGGAGGAATATCTTACCTCTAACAGTATTGTTCTCAATATCCGCCTGTGTGGTAGTAGTAGTGTCAATTACAACTTTAAACTTATCAAGCCCTTGCTGCTGTTGGATTCTTTGCAGGATCGGATTAACAGCCGCAGAGAAGCGCCCTAATGTTTCTTCCCTATTAGGTTCGAACAATAGATTGTTTCCAGCTTTACGAACTTCACGACGAATTTCAATAAGAAGTCGTCTAACATTAACTCTGTCTAAAGCAGATTGTGCCTGCTGTAGTGTCTTCTGGCCCCATACAACAACTCCAGGAGTGTGCGGGAAGGCAGCCAGAGGATTCACATCAGACTCATATAAGGTATCAAGGTTCCTACGGCTTAATTTAACCTGTGTTTCAACAACAGATTTAAGTGCGCCTCGGGAGAACCCTGCCGGTGCAAACCATGGGTGAGCAATTGAGTCATTCAAGGAGAATGCGCCAAGTACTGCGACTGATGGTGGGCACTGTACATTTATACCTAATGCAGGATCGGTGATTACAACATCTGGGAAGTAGGCTGCTGCGAAAGATGAGTCGAGATTTCTACCTGCAAGTTCCTCAACTGTTAGACTAACGCTTGGCTTCTGTAATGAATAATCAATCATTAGATCATTATTCACTGCCTTCTCTTCGATATCCATAATATACATTGCGTCGAATCGATCTTCTACAGCATCGATCGCATAATCTGTAATTGCTTCTTCTCTCATGCCCGGGACGGCAAGTAGCTTAATGTCAACGTCAGCCTTCTCAGCCATGACATCTACTGCTTTTCTAAATGCAGCAACTGTGCTACCTTCAACGCCACCCTGGTCTGCATCATCCATTTCCCAAACAGCAGCTCTATTTGAAAGTGACCGCTTCTCTTTATTGAAGGTATTTGTTCCATCAAATCCTCCCTGTAAGAAGAATGAGAACTTCATGAATCTTCTGGTAGAAGAATCAGCCATGTCAGTTTGTGGATCAAGGAACCTTGCACTAACTGTGGGTGTACCTGAAATTAAGCCATCATCCGTAACGTCACCGGATGGTACCAGCGATACTAAGGACGAAGATGAATCAAATACATTTAAGCCTTCTAGCGTTGTAACATCTAAGTTTAGCTTCCCATCCCTACGATACTCAGCAACGGCCCATTGTTTATGATCAACCTTACCGGAAACGTTTGGATTCTTTGAGCTTACAACAGTTGGACGTTTCGAAACAATTTGGATTCTCTCAAGTGAGAAAAAGTTGTTGTTGAATCTATCGCTGTCTTGTACTGAGGTACCGTCTGCGATGTCTTTTACGCCGGCGTTATCACCTACAGAAACATCTGGTTGCGAGCTGGTTGAATTCTTCCGAAGGGTTGGGAAATATTTTCCATGTGATAAAATAGAATCATTAAACTTAACGTTTTTATTAGGTTCATCATTATCATCAACAACCTGGAAGTGTGTACCCCAGCAAAGTTGGGCCGAGGCTCTTTTCTTAGGCCCGGTACCCGTAGCAATTGTGCTTCTCATTGGTACTGGAGGCTCGACTGCATCATTTAAGATTGAGTCCTGCGCGGGATTGCTAAGGGAATCAATAGCACTAAGTCCGTCTTGTAAGAATCGTAATCCACCAGGTCCTGGTTGTCTTGCATCTGTGTTTAAGTGGTGATATCCACGGTAGCCCATTGGAAGTGCATCACTTGGCACCCCACCTGAGTCTACTCGAGGATCCATCTCTACGCGAATGAATTTTGAACGTGCGGGGTGGATGCCGTCAACAACAAGCTTTTGAGACCCAGGCCTTTTATCAAAATCATAATACATGTATTGATCACCAATAACTCTGGCGATATATCTGTCAGATTGTGGGTTCAAGTCTAGACCGAGGAACTTTTCATATACTCGAGGTGTATTGTCATCATCGGCAATGTCTCGAACATGTACATCAAAGGTCCCATGACCTCCTGAGGAACTCATTAAAACATTTGCAATGGTAATCTTAAACTTACCGGACCCTGCCATCCCATCATCAAGTGCGTGGAGGCGGAAGAGGTTCTTTGGTTTTGCACCATAAACTTGTGAAACTACCCATGGAGATTTTGCAGTGCGGAATCTGTCCCTGAAGTCTTCAAAGCATGGTTCATCGCCAAGCCCTGTGACATCGCTTGTTTTTCCATGGATCAAGAATACTGCAGCCGCTTGATCTGTTCCACCCATTGCTGCATGATTATCTTCTATCTCATGGCCAGAAACTCGAGCTGCATCGTTATATACATTATAGTGTGCATATACGTAGTGGCCGGCCTTCTCCGCACAAGCTGAATCATGATTTAGAATGTTCATGAAGTAATCTGGTGCTTGTGGATCTAGGCTACATGTAATACTGCTTGGATATTCATCCGAATCAATATGACCGTTTAATAATAGGGTAAATCTTTCTTGTGATTTGTCTAGACCAGTTACCAACCCTAGTTCACCACCCTGTGCGTTTGCTCCGCCGGCGGTGACGTGCGCGGCAAGTGGTGCGGACGGTGTTAATCCGGCATTGTCATCTGCATGACATACAAGCGATGCATGGACACCCTGGGGTGTCATAAGGACCGCTCTAATAATTGGTACCGCTCTATCAAGTGGAGCCAGACCAGAATCCGAGGTCACTGCAGAGGTGTTTATCCCTGCATCAAGCCAGTGCTTATGAGAAACATCACCCTCAGTTGAGTCTCCGCCACCAGAGAAATTTAGTACCGAACCTGTAAGCCCTGCCACATCTGTTCCGGGTGCGCCACCATCATCAGATGAATCATCATCAAAAGCCACTGCAGCAGTACCTGCTTCAACAGCAGTAGCAACTAAATCTGAGTCCCCAAGATTTGTACCCACTGTATCAGCAGGGGCAGTAGCGATACCTAAACTAAGATAATCAATTGTAACAGTAGCTGTGTCTATAGATGTGGTTACCTCTAGTGAGCTAGCTGCGATAAGAGCTTCAATCCTAGTTGCCATCTGAGCCTCTGTCTGAGCAGTAACACCACCCGAGAAGTTTACAGAACCATTTAGTGAGAAGTCATCTAGATCTTCAAAGTTTGTACCCACTGGAGTATTACCGCCAGAACCAGCGGTTCCTTGAGTAAGATCAACATTAGTACCATTTACTGCGGCACTGATATCGATTGCAGAAGCATTGATACATGTTACTAAGTCTTGGGCTGCACTAACTCCAGCAGCGGAATTAATATTCAACGTACATGTGAAGTTTGGTGATATCCCTCCCGCTACCTCAACAGGATCTCCTGGGAGGCCAGCAAGGGCGGTGATTGTAAGGGTATCTCCGGCTGTGTCCGTAATCGTAACAGTATCAGGGTTATTGGCTAAAATTGATGCGGGTGCACCATCTGTTATAATAGTTGCTGTTGCTACAGCATCCTCAGCACAACTTACCTCATTGGCACCTGGGGTCTCATCCTTCGTGAAAACAATTACTAGACTATTTCCAGCAAGATCAGTAACCGTAAATGACTCTGCAGCTGCAAAGGATGTGGCTGGGTTTGCAACTTCAATCGTGTGCTGTGCATGGCTTCCGCCTGAAGCAAGAGCACCTGTTTCGCCAAAATTTCCTGCAATACCATCCTTATCTTGTGTTATAACAAGGTCATCGCCATCTGCAGAAAGTGTAACCCCTACGCTCATAGCAGGAACTGCTGCAGCTGATGCTGCAACTACTCTTTCAGCTAATTCGCTTGCAGTAAATTCAGCACCACCCCAGCCAGATAAATTTTCTCTAATATCTGTATCTGCTGCGTCTAACAAGAGAAGGTGGCCGCCGATGAATGCGCCGCCATCTGGTTCATCAGATGGATTCCCGAATACATCAGTTGTCAAGTTAACATCTGCACCAACTGCCACAGCAGTTATTTGGATTGGGGATGCGGTAATAGAAGCTGCAATCTGTATTGCAATATTTTCCGCAGTATCAGGTGCGCCGGCGCCATTATCAATATCAACCACTGTAGGGGATGTGAAGTCGCCAACAGCTCCGCCGCCTAATTGAAATTGGGCTTGCCATTGCCTGGTATCAGTAACTGCAGGATCTGGATCTATATCAACATCTGTTAGTTCAACATAGAGACCCTCCATGGTGTTGTTATCAACACGTAAGACCGCGTTACCACGTGAACCGACAGAAACAAAGATGTTTTTTGCATCTTCAAAATCGTTTAGGTCATTCGTAAGTGCTGGTTGACCGGCTGATGTTAGGTTATCCGGGCCTTCATGGAACCAAATTGTTCCTAGACCCCCATCGGAATCGGTTATCGTAATTGCAAAACCTTTCTCATCTTGAGCAACTAGTTCTGCAGGTACAAATGAGGTTGGATCAAATGTTAACCTAGCAACAGCAGCTGCCTCGCCATCAGATGCATAATTTTCCCTCATCATTGCGCCGAGGAAGAATGTTCGGCCAGCACAAGGCTGGTCACCGGCATCGTCATATGCATATGGGTTGATCCCTAATTGCCCGCCACCTGGATTGTCAGTATCCTGAGGTAGCTCTGTACCAACAACGAATCCCGCGTTCGTAACCGCACCGGTGCTGGAATCTCTCTTCGCTGCATCACCGACCCCGAGTACTCGGACGTATGTACCAGCTCGAGCATTTTTCATCCACTCGTTCATAGCAAGAGGACCGAACTTCTTTCCGTCGGTACCTCCGAATTCTGCCACAAAATCTTTCCATGTGGCAACAGTAACAGGGACAAATGCTGGTCCCTTTTGGGCGGTACCAATGACCCCTGCCGGTACCCCTTGTGGCTTAATAGCCGTAGGTCCGCTTAAGTCTATTTCTCTGGTACTTACCCCAGCACTCTTAAATGTAAGTTCAGCCATTGTGTTTTGCTCCTACCTGTTCAAAAACTTGTCTATTATAGGTATTCATTACTCGAACATTACGCCGCTTCTAGTGATGATAAAGTCAATTGCAATGAACTCGATTGCTCGAGTCGGTACAACGACGATCCTACCATTTAGCCTGTTGCTTTCGTAATCCTCTATTGTGTTATTTGTATCGTCCATGACAACTTGGAATGATTCAATACCTGCCTGAGCCTGTACCAACGCGAGAAGCGGGGTAACAGAACCAACGAACCGAGCCCTTGTTTGTGGGGTATTAGGTTCGAACAGAATATTGTTAGCAACGCTTACAACCAGTCTCTTAACTTCAAGAAGCATTCTGCGTACGTTCACTCTATCAAGTGCAGATTTTTGCATCTGCAATGTCTTTTGTCCAAAGATAACGAAACCGGCATTTGGGAATACAGCTATAGGATTAATTCTAGAATCGTATAGTGTATCTCTATCACCAGCTGTTAGCCTTGTTGTTACGTTAGAAACCATTTCTAATGCACCTCGATTAAAACCTGCTGGTGCGAACCAGGGGTAAGCAACCTTGTCATTAAATGCCAGGGAAGCGAGGGCTGCAATAGATGCAGGAACTCTAACTTTAAGATTATTAATTGGATCATCAATCCAAACATCCGGGAAGTATGTTGCGCAATAGTTGTTGTCAAACGCTCTATTCTCAAATGTCTCAGCAGTATACTGTACATCTGCTTTCTTGGAATCCTGTAAAGGCTCACCCAAGAAGAGGCGACCTTGATTTTCATCATAATAAGGAATATCCATTAAGTAAATTGCTTTTGAATATGCCTTCGTTCGCTCAGCAGCTAAATCAGTTACAAATTGATCTCTAATTCCTGGAATACAAAGGATGTTTGTATTTACAGTCATCGTGTCCGTCATCATTTCTACTGCGGCACGATAAGATGCAATAACATTATTTCTCTTGCCAGACCCATTAGTGTTTGATACTTCATTATCACCGGTACTGTTGGTACCTGCTGGTGCATCAGAGAAGTGGATTAGCCCATCATCGGTCCAGCCTTCAGTTGCCTTTCCAACAACATCGCCTGAAGTTGAAACGTTATCTTGATCTCCAGACTCGGTAGAGCTAGCTCTATCATTCATTAATGCAACATCAGGATCTAGTATGTTCAGCCCATCGAAGCCACCATAAAACACAGTTGAGAATTTTGCCCAGCTGCTGAATCGGTTAAAAGCAACCTTATCATTTTGAAGTAATGATGCCAGGGTAAGACGTCCGGGTGCACCCAATAATGCGTCTTCAATTGTATAATCAGATTCATCAAGAGTACCATCTCTCATATAAGCAGCTGATCTCATGTGGATGCTGGCTGGCTCAGTAACATTTTCGCTAATGCTTTGTGCAACTGAATGTTGATCATGTTGTTCAAGCAATGCAACCTTTGCTAGTGAGAATTTGTTGTTTCCTAGCTCGTCTGCGTCAGCCCCAGTTACCACTGTACCAAGCTCAGAAATTCCTTGGAACTTCGTGTATGCTTTAACAAGTGGATTCGGTGAGGAAGAAACATTAGTATTTAACACTGCTGCCGATCCGGACTCACCTTCATTAGGACATCTTTCAAACTTAACTCCCCAGTAGAATCTCGAATCAGCTCTCTCATTCGCACCTAAGTGACCAACATAATCCTGGTCGCCTGGAATCAAAGGATCCACACCAGCAGAAATGTTTCCGCGGGAGCACTTAAACCTGAAGGGAAGGGGAGGTACTAACGACTGGACCGGAGCACCAGCTGTAATAAGGGTGGTACCATTCCAGAACTGTAGTCTGCTACCATCGGAACCATCTACTAATCCTTCGTTCATATTTACGACTGGTATACCCTTAAATCCAAATGGCAGCATGTCTTTCGGGATGCATGAATCTCGCCCATCGATTAGGGGGTTCATCACTACCCTTGCGACCGCACTGCGGTTAGGATACTTTCCAGATATTACTAATCTGCGTTCATCAGCATCATCAGCATCAAAATCAAAAGATACGTTATAGTCACCAATTTGACGTGCAACATAACGATCACTATCTGGATCTAGGTTACAGTCAGGGTATGCTTCAATAACTTCCTTATCTAAGTCAGTATCGCCGAATCTACGAATTTGAACTTCGAAAGTTCCATATTCATAGCTGGGATCTGTACTGGCTCTTAAGTTAGCAATCGATACCTTGAACCTGCTGTTAGGGTAACTACCATCATCTAACGCCTCAAGGCGGAATAGATCATACTCTGTGGCGCCATAAGGTTGTGAAATTATCATAGGCGTAGTTGCAGTCTTATATCTAGTGTCGAAACGACCAAATAATTGAGACCAATGTGCCTGCAAGTCAGACTCACCATCTTCTGTTGTACCGCCACCAAGGGCAGCGGCAACATCGGCATCATCGGTTACGGCCTGGCGACCTCTGCATAATGTTATACTGTCAGCTAGCGCAACAGGGGTTGAGTCAAGAATAACATCACCGCCATCATCATCACCATCAGTACTAAACGTTCGGCCTGCCATGGCAATTTCATCTTCAACAGCATAATCACACCATAGAACATGTTCATATTCCTGGAAACGTGATGGGTCTGTGTTTAAGATCTTTCCAATATATGCAGGTGAGGTTGGGTTTAACGAGGCGGAGAGGATTCTTAATCCTTCAAAATTGTCGTCAAGTCCAAAATTTTCACCAGCAGATGAAGAAATGATAAGCTTAAAAATACCATCATCATCTGGAGTGATCTGTTGATCACCCACAGTCGTTATGTGGGTGACTGGATCATCACCTGTAATAATAATCCTAGAGCCGGATGCAACCATAATACTTGCGCGAAGCAAGTTGACTGTACCTAAAACGTTAGGTGTTCCACCATCACTATCATGATCCCAGTCCGAAGGGTCAAAAGAATCATTATCAGTAAAGATTGGGAATCCTTCTGCCTCTCTTGGTCGTACAGTGTGGCGTGCAACTAAGAATTGAATACCACCTTGTAAATCGTCATCGGTATCTTCGCCCCCAGGTAAACTGGCGACTGCAACACCTTCGATGTTAACATCAATACCATCATTAACCTGTACAGAAAAGCCGGCGTTCTTTACGATGCCGTAGCTCTCAGTATTGCTAATCTCAGTCCCTGATTCATTTGATCCAGCGCCTAAAACACGCATGTAGGTAACGGCCTTACGGTGCTTCAGAAATTCTCTGACAGCATAAGGTCCGAAACGGTCTGGATCAAGACCACCAAATTTTGTTTCAAAGTCCGCAAAAGATCCTACAGTCACTGGTACAAAGGCAGGCCCTCTTGTTGCAGTCCCGATAATTCCTGCAGGGGTGCCAGTTGGCGATTGTTTTCTCGCGGATAAGTCTATTTCCTGTTCAAAAAATCCAGGTGATCGGAATGTCTGTTCGGCCATTAGAAGATTCTCCTTGGACTTGTGTCACTCTTTACTAAGTATTGGGTACGAAACCAAACTTCTTGATTATCACGTGCTCGTAGCATTAAATTTCCCCTAAGTCTTTGGTAAGGCCCTCTCGATAGACGGTCTCACCTTTTCTTTGATTTCTAGATTTAACTCTCACAACTTTTGTTACCTTCTTTCCAGTAAATGGATCATACGAAATTCGTAGCATTTGTTGGGCTCCCCCACTTGCAGAAAAACCCCCGATAGCAGCTTCAATTTTTTCTGGAGGGGCAGCCCCTCTTTTTGAATTCATGCTGCTTGGCCTGTTGTCAACTGCAGCCACTGAGGCTCCTGGCTGATCAACACCGGCTATTCTGAGTGTTGATGCCACCCCATCGGCTCCTATCGCTTGACCGGGTAAAGGTTCATCTGCTAATGCAAAATCATTTAATATATATGAATTCACATCCGAAGATGCCACTCCACCTTGCACTGGATCTACAGGAACTCCAGAAGTTTGTGTCGACGCAAAGGCAATCTCAGGCGCAGAAACATACTTTCGGAGAGCATTGGATGAACCTGGAAAATCTGGTACTACCAAATAACCAGGTACTTTAATATTGAAACTAAGTTTAACTAGTCTCTCTTCGTCTGTGAAGTCATCATAGTTTGTCCCCGGTGTAATTGCAGAATCAACTGTTGCAACAAACCAATATCCTTTATCAGTCTCAATCCTAAATTGGCGAGCATGATTGTTATGGTAGGATGACAACAAGGCAGATAACATATCATTTATCTGTTGCGTATACTGGGCCCAAAATGTGACTTCATAGTTGCTAGTAAAAAACTTGACTGGGGGCATTTCAATTATTTCAAATATATTTGCACCTAGTTTCGCTTTTACATGCATACCAGATCTAGTGTCTTCGTCTGGCAATTGATCAACCCGACGGGTTGCTAATGTTCCATCGTTAGTACCTTCACCTTCGCCGTCAGCAAGATGACTTGGGTGATCTGCACTATCTTGAAATTTTAATTTTCTCTTATTTAATAATCGCTGGTATTTTGGGTCGTCCTTGCTTAGTTTTTTCTTTATAACAGCCGGGCCACCCTGGCCTGGACCCATACCCATGTCTGGCGATTGATTAATCTCTGTTCTCATAATTGAGACTAGCGGAAGTATTAAAGCACCCGATTTATCGCGTAATGGCTTCTTTCTCCGAAGCACTGCAAAACGCTCACCGGTTGCAAAAATAACTGGAATTCTATTTATATTGTTTTCAAACTCATAAAATAATGGTATATCACTATTAAATAAGTTAAAGAGGGCCCTATCAACATCCTCTATAGTACAGGATGGTAAGAATTCGTCGACAGCAACATTCTGCCCTTCAAATCCAAGGCCCTTTGAAACCTTATCTGCTTTTACTTTATCATATCTAGTTGACATAGTTCACCTATTCGTCTCCGTAGAATGCAGAATCAGTTGTGGCTGTTGTGCCTTTGGAGGATACCTCCTGTGGGCCGTCGAGTGGTGCGTCAAGTTTGCCATCCTCTTGAAGCTGGCGTTTATCCCCAGTCTTCCCTAAGCTATTCTCCTCTGCACCTCGTTGCTGAACGAACGTTTCTTGTACAGCATCTTGCTCATCGATCGTTTCAGACGTTGGGCCTAAAGGTTGTACATTGATTTGCCCTTTACGAGCTTGCTTACCAGTTAGCTTATATCCTGTCTGGTGTTCAACCTGACCATAGACATTTTTATCAGCGATAACGGACGTTATTTCAAAGAATAATTGTCCGAAACTGAAGTAATCACCGCTTTGTACTTTAAAGTCCTTATCTAATAGATCACGTGCGTGAAGGTAGACTTCAATCGTCGCAATCTCTTCAGAACCGAACCTTGTAGTCTTAAACGTTTCAGGTTGCCATTCAACCAAAGCGTCTAGCTCAACAGGGGGATTGAATACTTTTTCCGGGGCTTCCTCATATACATCATGTACGCTAGTTAGATCTTCGCGTATTTTATAATAGAAAATCTTTTGCCCTATTACATCCTTCGTGATCTCTTTAGTTAGATCGGATATATAGTCAATCTCTCTCGGTGTTACAAAAAGTCGTGCCATCTTCTAATTCCTATCCTACAATAATTGCTTTCCCACCAGGAACTGGCATATGGCTTAAGATTTTTCGCATATTCTCTACAGTCGCTGCTTCATCTTCAATCATCTTGCTGTACGTTAGTCCAGCAAGCAACTCTTTGAGCTGCTCTTGCATTTGCGTTTTTTCTTCGCGGCCCTGTGATACAAGGTCTGAGCCATTAAGCTGCAAGTCCCCACCGGGGATTGGAACCGAACCAAACTTGGAACGTACTAAACCTAATAATTCTTTTGATAAAGCTAAACAATACTGGCGAATCCATTGACGGCCCATGGAGTTAATCTTCTCATACGAAAGGTTTCCATAAGGAACATTCGACAAGTTACTCACGCCGTAAATGGAGTCATCCTGGATATCAGGATTGAATGGGTCCGGACTAAACGCAACTCTAATCCAGAGTTTCTTTGGATTATCCCCTGTTGGGGTCGGGAAAATACGGATATTAGCACCAGACGTTCTGTATGAATAATTAGACCGCCTAACCCTATTGGACAGCTTCATCTGCCCGCCACGTAATACATCTTCAAATATTGGTAGAACGTAGAAAACTGTTTCCGGAGTAAATGACTCAAACGAAAACTCGTTATTTAAGTAGTTGATTGCTGACGTTGTGTCAAAGAAACGATATTGCGCTTGCGGAGAGTAATGACATATCTCCATAATTTTCATCTTTGTCTTAGGATCACCATCAGGGGATTGAAGACTAAAAAGCGTGTCACCATCTTCATTTACTAAATCAGTGTACATATCATAATCTTGCTTATCAGTTACTAATTGTATAGATCCTGAATAATGGTTATATGATCCACCTATGCCTGCATCGTGTGCATAAGGTGCAGCTCTTCGAAGCATAAACTCGAGGTTCTCCATCGGGAATGTTTGTTCTTTTCCAGACGGGCCGGTATATTCAACTCTATCTTCACCTTGGCCTGGCTGACCTTTAACAACTTGCCTAAATGAATCTACACTACCCGTGGGTATACCCAAGAGATTCATCAATTGAGATGATGCTGCATGTTCGTTAATGATGCTGCTGTATTCTAAAAATGATTCTTCAAAACAAGCCCATACCTGCTTCTTAGTTAGCTCAACGCTAAGAATGTCATCGCCAAGCTTTCTCTTAACAAAAGTCACCATAGCATCAGCTTCTCTTTGAAACGCAATGTCAGCGTCAAAGAACCCGAATGGAGTAGGTGCCAATGTATTTATAAATGTTGCCATGTTACTTTCTCCAGCTAAGGCCGTTGTACAGTATTAAATATACGGCTCGGATCCAGACATTCCACACAGTTGTATGGAGCTCGTGAAAAAGTTGGGATGCTTGTGCAAATATTACACACAGGCGCTCAGAAAAAATTTGAAAAAAAATAAAAAAGGCGGGCATTGCTGCCCGCCTTAGTTACAAATTAAGAACTCTTAATGTTTATGCGATCCCAACGGACCCCTCATTCTTAAGTACTCCCCAACCAAGCCCTGTTGAGAGTAGGTACAAGGCCTCTGCATCTGCATTGAATGTCGCAGTTTTCGAGACTCCAGCATGATCACTATATGACATAGCAATTATACCAACGCCGCTTTGGATAACGAGCTTCTTTGCGCCAGCCGGAGCATTAGCTAAAGTACATGTGCATGTTTCGCTACCTGTATTACCAATAACTGATGTTCCGAAAGCCTGAACTGCAGAACCATTGTCACCAGTACCGTCTGTATATGTAACGGTCCAATCATCATCAAGGCCATCCTCACCAGTTCCAAGGTTTCTTAAATCACCTTCGCTGGTATGAAGAGTATCCCCTAATGACCCATCGATTGATCCAACAGGAAGTACTTCAATCGTCACAACGGACCCATCATCGGTTACAGCAAACTTGGTACCAACAGCATCAGCACCGAGGCCAGCAGTGTCAGCAGCTCCATCCGGTACTTCATCGGTATCAGCCGGACCAAGTACAGCCGTACAAATGGTTGTATCACCATCAGCTACAGTATCACTATAATCTAGACCAGTAGCGTTATTGGCAGTCGTTAGACGTGCTGTGATTGCATTACAAACCTTAACGAGTGTATTAAGTTGTGCAGGACTCTCGCTAAGCCGAATACTGTTTGCAACAGCTAGGTCGGCGGGTGTAGGGTCTGTCGTATCAGCAGAACCACCATCAAACCAAACATAAAATCTTTCGTCTGGGGTTGCTATTCTGAAATATTTTCCAGTAATGTCGATGGCGGAATCACCATCACCACCATCGGCGACATCCGGAGTTACAGTAATGGACGCGCCACCGGCGACGGACTCTGACTCCATTAAAATTGGGGCATCATTCACCTGAAAACCTGTACCAGCTTCCTGAAGGATACCCTTTGCATTACTAAATGTTACTTTAGGCATTTTCTTTCTCCTTTAGTTAGTTGGTTATGGGGTGGTTTCTTCAGCAACGATGACCCATGCATCACCGGTCCATAGAAGGTGAAGATAATCGCCGGCTGCAGTGAGGTTATCACCAATTTGAGCCGGGTCGGAATTATTAACGGTCAATGCACCAACACCGCCGGCGTAAACAATTGTCTTTAATTGACCTGCAGCATCACCATCAGGAAGTACTGTTGTTTCTGCATCGCCGCCTGTTGTGATTGAAGATACCCCAAAATTTTGCAAGCTTTCGCCGTCTGCTTCATCAGCGGCGAGCGTTTCGATTTCTTCTAAGACAGGGGCATCATTTACCTGAAAACCTGTGCCTGATTCTACGACTAATCCCTTAGCCGAACTATAAGTTACTTTTGCCATGATCTTTCTCCTTTTTGCATTGCATGATTCCGAAGCGCTGGCAAGTCAGCTGATCAAAAATGCTCCGGGCCTACTATTATGTATTGCAAGCAAATATAAACTGATCCATGTATATTGTATCACAGGTATGGCAATTTTGCACGAAATAAAAAAAAGGGGCAGTCCGAAGACTGCCCCTTAGTAATAAAGACTAACCCGTTCAGATTAGATGACGTTCATATCCAGTACGGTAACAGTACCGTAGAAGTCGGAACGAACCATCTTCTTACCATATCGAGTCATGACACCCTTACGTGGGGTGAAGTCCTCTGGCTGGAAGATAGTTGGGGTAACAATGAGTGGTACGTACGGAGCGTAAACGTAACCGGTCTCAAGATAGCTGCCACCCTTGTATCCAACAAGGATCTTGTTGCGTGGGAAGTATGGGTCCTTATAAACCGTAAAACGATTTGAAAGGGTACCAACCTTATCCGCGCCGATTGTCATCGGGGAACCGACCTGTCCGTCACCATCAAGGCTATAGGAGGGTCTGTACATTACGGAAGACTCGAGGATTGTTGCAACATCAGGTCCAACGACGATGAAGTTTGCAGAACCACGAAGAGTCTTGCGGTGAATTGCGTTAGCGGCGTCGATAACTGTCTCAGTAAGAGTCTCATACCACTCACGAACCGTACCGGTGAAGGCAGGGCCAGGAGTAAGCGAAGATGTACTAGAAACTTCGGCGCCGGTTTCCTTGTTGACAAACTTACCAGGTGAACGCGACCAGAAGAGGTTTGCGCCATTACCCTGGACCAGAAGGTCATTAAGGATTTCGCGATCGATTTCAAGAGCAATCTGCTCAGAAAGAATCTGTGTAAGCTCAACCTCAGCGTCAAGGCTGTGATAAGCGTTAAGATCTTGTGCAAGCTCTGGGGACCACTTGGCCTTGAGCTTACGTGACTGAGCTGTTACTGCAAGAGATTCAATCTTAATATCGATTTCTGGCATAACATTGTTGCCGTTCTCGCCATCACCTTCCATGGAAGGAATAACAAGCGAACTAGCGTCATTAGCAGGTGAGTCGAACCCAGCACCAATAACATGCGATAGAGTAAGACCGATGTGAGCATCAGCAAGATCACCTACTGCGGTGCTGATTGCAGTAGCACCAGCAGATGCCTTTCTAACAATCATCTTGCAAACTAGTTCACCAGCAGCTGCACTTGCATCATCACCACGAGCAGCAAAAGCATTTGCGGTGAAGTTGTTACTAGCATCTAAAGTACCAAGCTCGTTTAAGCGACGTAAATTAGCTGCTGTCCCTGCTTGCATTCCGGCGGGAATGGTAGAGAGACCTGCATGTGCACCAGGTGTACCAGTTAATGCTAACGCAGTAACTTGAGTTGTATCAAGGTTTGCGATCGTGCTTCGCATTGGGACATAAACAACACCCCACGCTTCACCAAGATCACCATCGATACGATTAGAAACCTCTGGGTCGAAACCAAGAAGTCGGCCATCAGCACCAGTAGTTGCAAGATCATTACCTGCAGCTAGTGCGCCACCTGCATGAGCACCTTGAGCGGTTACTTGCAATGAGTGGGTGGCGCCTAGGGCACCAGCACCGGCTGTTGATGTGTCGCCATCGTTGCTGACAGATACCTCAAACTGGACGTCAATCGTTGCAGCACGATCTGTACAAGCGATTGAGTGGCGCTTTGAGTAGGCTGAACCGGCAAGATCATACTGACCACCGGAGCCAAGAGATCCACTCTGAATTCCTTTACCAGCTGGTCCATTATATAAGGACTCTTCGGCATTGGCTACCCCACCCTGATCTGTACCATAGGTGTAATCAAGGTAAAAGAGTAATCCGGAAGGAAGGCTCATTGGTTGAATGCTAACAAGATCATTAGCGATAAGGCCGCCGAATACTCGGCGAACAATTGGGAAAGCTACGTTGGAAAAACCACGTACCTTGCCGGCATCACCCATAGCACCTGCAGCAGAGCCAAGAGTACTTGCCTCACGCAGGACTTGAGATGCCTGATTTTCTAACATACATGCCATGTTCTCGCGGTTTACACCATCGAGTCCACGGAGGAGCCCTGTGCGGCTCCACTTTTCGACCAACCGTCGGTTCTGAGTGCCGAGATGACGTGCTCTGATGCCTTCGGTTAGTTGTTCTAAACTAAAAGACTTTGACATTTTGTAATCTCCTTATTGATTTAATATCGTTGTGTCAAAACTGGAATACGATAACTTACTTGCTACCTAATCCAGCAAGTACTGCCCAACGATCTACCTCAACACCACTCTTGGCCGCAGCAGCGGACCGGGTTGATTTGGAAGATGAGCCACCGCGCAGTGCGCGACTCTCAGTTAAAGAACGACCGGATGTCGTACTCTTCTTGAGAGAAGCAGTGAGGCTCTGATATAGCAACTTGGCTTCCCTAAGTGTCTTAGCCTTATCAAGGGCTTCAACAATGGCACGCTGTTGCTTTGGCGTAACATTACGGTTTTGCATAAGCTTATTTGCATAAAGCAGCTTAGCATTAAACAAGTTCATCTCAGTAAGTTGAGTGCGGAGGGAACCGACCGCTTTCTTATATTCAACTAACTGTCGAGAAAGAGCACGACTCTTACGGCTCTCATTTACTCTACGATTTCTTGAAACTTTACGATTTCTTGCAGCTCGTCGACGTCGATAACTCTCTGGCATCGCGTCACCCCCTGCAGGGCGTCCACCAGCATCAGGACTTGGTGCATCACCAAGTTCGTCAGCCAATGCATTTAGAAGTGTGTCTTCATCAACATCTACAAAAGAATCACCTTCTTCATCGCCGTCGCCGAAGTTATCAAGGACGGCAGCATCTACGCCTTCGCCTTCTCTAATTCTTTGTCGGCGCATGCGCTGAAGCTCACGTCGAAGCATTGTTTCGCTAATCTCTACGATTTCATCATCGTCAGAAACTGCAACATCAACAGAAATGCCGTCGTTCTCAAGGGCAAACTCATCGCCACCCTCTTCTTCGCCGCCAGCTTCCATTCCTTCGCCGCCTTCTTCACCTTCTTCATCACCAGGTGCTTCAATTTCTAATTCAAACTCAAGGTCGCTTAGCAGGGCATCAAGTTCCTCAGCTTCTTCTTCATCAGCTGGGGCCAAGACTACCTGAGCGTCAACCTCTTCGAGTTCTTCCTTTGTCTCTTCTTCTTTCTCTTCAGCCTCAAATAGGTTCAGAACGCTAAAGAGGTCCTTTTTATTATAAGCCATGTGCTTCATCTCCTTAAGTATAGATCGTGCTCGCCTACGAAGGCCGGTTTTATCGGACTCTCCTTCAGTAAGTATTGCATCATTGTACAAACTGAATGCTTCCCTGAGCAACTTCGTATAGTTTTTACGGATTATTGCCTGTTGGGAAGGTTGTAGATTGTTAATATTCAAACGTTCAAAAATTCGGCTTAGCTTTCGAACATTTTTTTCTAGATGCTGAATTCTCTTCAGCTTAGTCGATGCCTTTCGCTCATTTTGCAAAAGACTAGTTAAAGCTTCCGCCATTTGCTGGCTTAAGAGAATATCATCATCCTCGCCACCACCTTCGGCATCGCCTACGTGAAGATCAACGCTGCCGGTGTCAACGACAACCGAACCATCAGCCCCAATCTCTACATCCACATCTGCACCAGCTGGAACACTTACTGAAGGTTGTCCAGAGACACCTTCAGGTTCATCCACCATTGCTGGTACATCGAGTTCTGCTCCAGCGGAGGCCAATGCATCTAAATCAATAGTCATTGGCTCCTCTGCAGGTGGAGCTTCTCCCTCAATATCTGTACCCATTTCCTCAGGCATAGCGCCGAGGTCTTCAAGATCTTCATCAGACATGTCTAATGCTTCTTCATTTAAGAGCTCTCTTTCAATGAGCGCTCGAATCTTGGGTGTTACAGCGTTAATAATTTTATTCTTTGCATTTTGCTCAGCCATCTCTCTTAATTGCCTGGCTTCTGCAATAGCTTCTTGATAAAGGTTTGTTCCCATGCTTATCTCACCTTGAAATGCTAGTTCATAAATATATCGCTGGGTGTAAAAGTTACATACCAGCGTGCATCATTTATTATATGTATTCTCATCAACTCAACAGTTCCACAGACATTTTCAAGATTTTGTTGCATTTGTTCTTTCATTTGTTATCCTAACAATATCCACTGTAAGCATGAATTTGTAAATTTAATCTTGCGATTTGCTTTTTTCTTTGTGTTGTTCACTATGAATTGCGTTAATTAATTGCCTTAGTTTTAACATTACATCGTTTTCTGTCGGAGGTATATCATTAATTTCATAAGCTGGTGGTTCTTTTATTCCCATGTCCATCGGGGGTGGGCTTTTAGAGTATCCATGTTTGGTACCATAAGAAATATTTCCTGAGCCCCTAGAAGGATACTCAGGGCCTGCATGATGGTGTCCAGATACAGACCCACCCAATGCTACTTCTCTTCCTTTATATAAATCAGGAATCGGAACCATACTGTTTTTTGCAATACCTTCGCTTAACCGGGTATTTCCAGCTACAAAATAAAATGGATTATTTTTTTTATTTGACATAAAGTCCGTGATGTGATGTCCCATATTTGTCTTTCTTACAAATACGTCTATAGTTTCATCATCGATTTGTTCTTCTATATCATCATGATCATCAGGCTCGATATACGGAAACGTATCATGCTGCATTTTATGCACATGAAACTCAGGCTCGAGGCGACCATACCCCAAGCCTTTTCTATCATCATAATTACTTTTAACAGCAGATGTTGGTCGTTTGCTAAGATAGCTGCCAGACATTTAGCACCTTATCCTTTATTATACGAACCAATTGAGCCTTTGTGGCTCTTACCCATGATATATTTTTTAACTTTATGAGCTGATTGTCTTTTTGAAGACGCCATGGGATCTAGTGCAGAACCTTCCCCAATATATGGTGGGCGTGACGTCTTCATCTTTTCAAATCCATCAGGTGGATCTGGTAGATCGGCAGGATTTACACTTCCTACACCAGGACTAGCTGGGTTTGGAACATGTGGGCCAGCAGGTAGACCACCTGGTCCGGTCTCTACCTGGGAAAGAACAGGTGGTTTGTTTGGTGTTGTACCCTTATCATAATCGCGGCTGAATGATGAAAAGCAATATCCGTTCTCAACAACACCATCTAAAACATTTTCCTGAAAATGTTCTTGAATAAAATCCCGGGTCAACGATCCGTCATGAATCGGTGACCCGGGAAAAGATGCCTTCAAAGATTTTGTGTTCGAACGAGATAGTTCTTTCACACCACCAAGCTTACCATTCCCACCTTCAGGAGTATCTACTGTATTTTGATTGTGGCTTGGCATAGCTTATTACCTTATTATGATGGAGTCGACTTACCTAAGCCATAATCACCAAGTGTGTGAGTTGAAATCGCCTCAGAAGACTTTTTCGGGCTTAGCTGGGAACCTACTCCGGTACCCCATGTATCGCCGGCTTTTTCACCATATCCATCTGGTGGATCTTGTTGATCAGCTGGATTTTGACTTCCTGGTCCTGGTGATGTTGGGTTAGGAACCCAAGCGCTAGCGGGAAGTCCGCCTCCGCCTGTTTCAACATCGCCATATTCAGGGGCGTCAGAATAATCTCTATTTAAGATACCAAAGGTGTGACCTGCATCATTAACAGCACCATCGAGACAAAGCTCTTGGAACTGCTCCTTAATGCTATCAACTGTCATATCAGACGAATGAATAGGAGAGGCAGCAAAAATAGTTGACATCTGTTTACTGTCATGGCGTCCTTTGTCCTTATTAGAAACAACAGACTTAACAGTTACTTGTTTATGAGTTGGCATAATTAACTCCTTTTAGAATTACTTGCGACGTGCTGTACGTACAATACGTCCGCGAAGCTTCTTTTTAGCTTCATTTACTTTACGCAACTTTTTCTTCAACTTGCCTTCCTCAATTTTGAGAGCGGCCATAATATCGATATCTTTAGCAATGGTATCTGCTTCGTCACCGGCTTCTACTTCATCAGCAGTGACCTTAGCAGGATCATCAATTCCGGCCTCGATTGGGTCGGATTCTCTAAGCATTTTAGCTTTTTCTTCTAAAACAAGGCGCCGAAGCATCCTTGGTGTAAGTCTTTTAACTCGTCTTGACATGATTCTTAACTCCTATTCATAATAATTTACGAATCTATTATACATATTTCGCTTAAGCAGATTTTGACCTCTGTTTTACGGCATTGTTTTCTTTTCAGTGAAAGCTAAACTAGCCCAACGGTCAGTAGCTTCTCCGAATAAATCTTCTAGCTCAGCACCTTGGCCATGGCCTTCATTCACTAAATTGCTTCCACCGGCCACCTGTTGGCCGGTTTCGCCACCTAATTGATCTTGTAGCGTCGTCATCGCTGTATCCCTAAAAATACTTGTCATTATGGGATCGCTTGTTAAACCAGAAACCGTTTCATTGACAGCTGATTCAAATTTATCCACAGAAGGGCTGGAGACATTCATCGATGTAGATTTTCTTTTTGGCTTCCTTGCAGCCCTAGGGCTGGCCTGTGTACCAGAAGACTCATGAAGCAAACCTTCAGCTAGTATTTCCATTAAACACTCTTTAACGACATTCTTTAATTGATTTCTAGATACCTTCATTATGTCCCTTTAAGATATTACTGTACCAGCATCTCCGCCTGAGATACCTTCTATTCCTCGAAGATCTAATTTATAAGGATGTACAATCCCAGTAAGCTCTGCATATACTCTAGCGCTACCCGCTGACCCAGCAATATAAATTCTTCTACATCGTACATTCATATCAATTGTTTCGCCATCGGCGAGTGTATAATAATGAGAATTAGCTAGTACGGCAGAGTCTGGCCTGGCATCGGAGACATCATTATATGCAGCTAGCTCAGTATCAGTTAATACATCACCTCTAGCCGTTGGGGCAGGATCAAGAACGACCTGTGGATCTGCACCATTTTCGTCTGCACCCTCAAGATCTTCAGCAGGTACCATTAGTGAGCAAAAATAAACGAAGAGGTTATTTGCTGTTAAATTTTTGATAGTCACACGCTTGGTCACATAAGGAAATGTTATAGTAACATCATCACCCTTACAAAAATCATTTGCGGCGAAGCCTTCGGTGCTAATACCATCACCATTAGCGTGACCGTTATTTGGGGCGACCTCAATTACATACGGCCGGCCAGACATTTGATACTCGGCAACCGATCCAAGGCCTGGACCAGGATAGCTTTTTACGTGTGGTGCATTATTAGATCTGTCTTTATCATAATACGACATTCTTATTTCTCCCAATCCAGTATATCATTAAATAATCTATCAACTCTATCAGTTTTGTTAAAATGCTTTCGTAGATCTTTTTGTGATACCGATTTTCCTTCGGCCATCATAAATGCGCCTGGTGTTGAAGGCTCAGAAACAAAATCCCAACATATAAGCTGGAAGTCGTCTTGTACGACATCATAATCACCTTCATTTTTTGTTGAACCAACCCCACGGGAGGAAATTCCTAACGTCACACCAGATTCAACAAGGCTCTGGAGAATCTTTCCGCATGGTGTATCTAGCAACTCCACGTTGCCATAACATACACCGTCGTCCATCCATGCCTCCCTAATAATGTGTGACACGTTCTTAAGTTCAACGACAGACGAGTCAGGGTGATCACATTCACCTAGCGCTCGATTTTCTCGAATAAACTTTTGATAATTTCTTACTTCTCTCTCTAAGATAGGGAGAGGATATACACGGCCATTCTGATTGAGGGTATCTGCTTTTTGCAAAATTCCCTTCATGACAATCTTACCACCATGTTTGTCTTTTGACTCCTGGATCATCTCTTTCGTATATTCAAAAGCAGTCCAGGCTGTTAACAGCTTACTCATCATCAGCCTCCGTAATTTCCGACTTAAGTTGGGAGACTAGCAAAAACCTAGAAACGGTCTCATCATTAACGATAGCGATGTCTAAGCTATCTACAGCTGATTGGACTTTATTCATTTTCTCATTTAAGATAATATTCTTACAATTTTCGGAATAAAGTTCGAGCTCAGTGGTTAAACTTTCTTTTAGCTCATTCAAGTATCCCTTAAATTCTTTTGTCTCGCCATTTTGAGTACTAAACACATATTCCTTGATCAACGTCTGTTGTTCATCATTTAACTGTTGTCCGTATCTCTTATTAAATTTTTCTGTCATTAACCGTACCGTTAACGCACTTACGTCACCATCTGATAGTACTTCAAGTGGTTCGTCTTTCTTTTCGGACAATAACATATTGCAAACTTTATTCTCATAATCAGCAACACGTGCTAGGTGAGGTTGGGTCTGGTTGCGCCAATCGTTCAGCAATGTCTGGATCGTCGCATATTCCCTATATTCATTAATCCTTTGATTATAAAAGGTAGGATCTTCAAGTGAATAATTGATGTCCTTTATTAATGACGCCTTTTCTTTTCTTAGTTGTACCGAATCAAAATCTAAGGCAGCCTTTTTAGCTTCCTGTAGAATTCGTGTAGCTAAAGACTCTTTATCAACTGACGTTTTAACTAATGCATTAAAAAGTCTAAACTCTCTATACAGCTGGGTACCTGGTTGAAAGTGACCCCTAATGATACCTAAAGTAGTTTTATACTTCTCTGTATCATCGCTGATCAAAGATTCAGCCATCGTCCGTAGGAGCTGTTCATAGATAATACCAACATTTCTTTTTTTGTTGTGAGACTTACTCATTTACTCATTATCCTCTTGATTATCCAGTGCTATATCAAAATCAATATCATCATCTAGATCTTCTTGATTCTCCAAAATCATACGTTTACTAGTATTACCTATTGCGCTGGACAGTTTACTTAACGTAGATTCTATCTCTCTTGTCATTCTAGAGTGCTGTTGAATTTTATTGTCTAAAAAGTCACTCATCCCGGGAACTGACTGGCGAGAGCGACCAGCATTTTCACGAAATGGATCTTTGAAGAAGTCATTATCAAACGGCTTATTTGAAGTATCTTGTTTTCTGGTAGCACCCCCAGTTGAGGTCATGCTAAGAAAGTCAGGCATATGTGTTGAATCTGCACCAAAACGAACCTTGCGAGATTTCTTTATCGGTTCCCCAAATGCATTCCTGATTTGTGCCTGAGCTTTGGTAGGAGATTCTTCATCATCAATTGACAAAATGTGTACATTGTCATCATCGTCTTCTTCGTCGTCATCGTCATCACCTTCTCCTTTCGAGGGAAGTGCTGTTAATAACTCACCTGAAACTTTATCACCGGCAAAAAGATCATCCCCGCCAGCATCATCTTCTCCTCCGCCAGCATCATCTTCTGGCGCGTCTCCAAAGAGATCGCCTCCGCCGGCGCCACCGCCGGCGTCACCACCGGCTTCGGCACCGGGTGCTTGGGTAGCTTCAATTTCTAAGTCGCTAACCTTGTCAACTTTCTTTCCTTCTTCAATCTGCTTAATTTCCTGATCAGTGAGACCCATTACATTCTTTCGTATCCACCGGCGGTCGACCATCCCTTCCGGTGCTGTACCGGCTATCTCAAAACGTGCACGAATTAACTCTAGTTTTTGTTGCTGTGCAACTGAGGATGGGTTTGATAGTTGTAATTCGAAATCTAATAAGTCATCGCCTTCATACCCATGGGAAAATAAGTGAATCATAGCTAATTTATTTAACTCTGATAGTACTGTTTTCTGGATTCTCTGAATCGTCCTAGAAAACCTAATATCTTCTTGGGCCAAGGTTGCTTTCGAGCCCACATCTTCATCATATCCCAAATATGCTCGAGGAATCTTTAACGCAGCGAATAATTTCTTTTGGATATATTCAACATCCTCGATTGCTGTTGTATTCTGTCCACCTGCGAGAGTATCAATCTTTGTGCCTGATTCACCACCTCTAACAGGTAGAAAATAGTCTTCATCAACAGATAATGGATTATACCTTAGATCTACACGGCCGGTGTCTTTATCAACCACTGCCGACCTCTTGAGGCTAGTCTGTGCCTGTTCTAGGTATTCCGCAACATTCTCAGGAGGGACATTACCTACATCAATATAAAATACACGACGTTCAGGTGCCCTTATAACCCTATAGACTAACATAGCATCTTCAATCAAAATCAACTGGCGCCAGATTCTCCTTGCCGGCTCAAGTACGGAAGATCCATATGGTAGAAAAGCATCATTCCCTAATAGCCTAAAATGTGCAACTTGCCAGTTTTCTAAAATTTGATTACCTTGTGTAATCCACCTAAATCTTACTGCGGCTGGATCTTCTGGATCAAATCCTTCTTCTCGTTCCATTTCAGAAATTGGGATTGGATATGCATTAATAATTCCATATTCCGGTGAGACATCAGTACACAAAAAGAAATCGCCGTATTTACATAAATTTCGGACCCACATCGTTAGATTAAATTCAATGTTTAGCGTATCATAAAATACTATCTCAAGTAGTTCCTTAATTTTCCTATTGTCAGAGTGAATGTGTAGGTTGACGCCTTTCTCATTAACAGACGTCGTTTCTTCAGAGTAAATATCTAATGCAGCAGATATCTCCGGGGTTGCCTCCATCTCGCTGAAATCACTGTACCTTGACATCCTATCGAAGGATCCATACGTACTTAGGGTATTGTTGTAAAGATCATTATGGGCCTTGCCGAACATCTGCATAGATGAAGCAGCAGATGGTTTGTCATAACCTTTTACCCTTCTTTTAATTTGTGGACCCGCGCGGAATAACTGCGTTAATCTTTGAAACAGATTCGGATTCTTTTTTCTACTTGGCATCTTACCCTCTTTTCACCATCTAATATTAACTTGCATATGCAAAAAATAAATCTACTTAATCTAATAACCAGCTATAGTCTTCATATGGGTTTTCGTCTTCTGATCCAGAGGTAGGCCTGCTTTCATCTAAAACCCGGGGCTTGTATGGGTTTTCTGCAAACTGCCCTTGCTTCGGGAGCGAAGAATCCTTAAATGTATTTCTGTTTACTGCAAATGCATTTAGCATGGCTGCATTAATATCAACTGATTGTTTATTATAATTCGGGGAAGTATCATAAAGCCATACACCAATAGCCAAGGCCATGACGAGGTCATCATTCTGGCCTCTTTGCGCTTGTGCCTTATTACCTTTCCATATAAACGTCTTAAGCTCACTGTACAACCTGTCAGAGTATAGTTTGATATGGCCATTGCGTAAGACTTCTTCTAGCTTTGTTAAGATTTGGGCACGAGACTGGCCAGACGTTGTAAATCCAGCTTTATGAATGTTACTTTCGCCTGAATACATCGCTGCATATTTGTCTCGCTCCTTCTTATAATAAAGGTTTGGGTATCCAAGCTCAATAAGCTTCATAACTACAGCATAGCCATATGTGTTATTCTCTGGACATAATAGAGCCTTACCATATCTCATGCCGGCTTCATTTAATAATATCGCAAACTGGTCCGGCGGGATTTTGCCCTTATACTCTGCAACGACCTCTGATTCCATTATATCGATTACATGAAATGCTGAATAGTCACCTGCATCACCTCTAGCAATATCGGCAGAGACAATATATTTGTGTTCAGAAAGTGCATACTTCCACACCCATACCCCCATATCTGGGCCCCATTTTTCTAATGGAGGCCTTATTTGGGTTCTAATTTTCTCAATATGCTCAGCCTGCAAGAACGTATCACCAGAAGCAGCAAAATCGCATAACAGCTCTTGTGCGACTTGCTTTTGGGTCAGGTTTTTACTTTCGTTCTCGAACCACTCATCATCACGCTCAGGGTGCACATCCCAAGGAAGCTTAATCGGGTTAAACTCATTTTCTTTTGAGGCAGCCTTCATATACAGATCATAATATTGGCCACCGACACCGTTTGGTGTTGACAGTACAATTGCACGACCACCAGTAGATAGCGTAGGGTACAGGCCCATCCATAACTCATCGAAGTTTCGAACAAACGCTGCCTCATCTACGATTAGCAAGGTTAATGCCTCAGAACGACCTGCATCTTCTGACGTCGGAATTGCTTTTACGGAAGAACCATTTGAAAACTCAACCGATTGCTTGTTATTACTGACAATCTCTGGTAAAACCAGCCATGGTGGTAAACCTTTAAGCGCTACCTTTACCTTTTTTATGAAGTTCATCGCAACGCTAAGCTTCGTTGCGATGACAAGAATGTTCTTGTCTTTATAAAAAATTGCTAGCCATACAGCGTATGCAGCAGAGAGCGTCGAAATCCCTAGCTGTCTTGACTTCAAGATAACATTAAACCGATGAGCAACAAAGTCATCGATGCAGTCGTCCTGAAAGTCAAACGTGGCAAAAGGGATTAATCCGCGAGTAGGATGTTGGATCTTTACGTACTTATTAAAAAAGTACTTTGGATCCTTACCACACTTTATAATCTCTTTAACCTGGCGCTGTTTATTAACTGTGGCCATTGTTTACTGCACTCTTAAACTGCAGTTCCTGCGATAAATTGCAATCTTACGAGGGTTATGTACGGAAGTAGAAATAAGCTCAATATTATCCATATTCGTTACTTCTTCTAGCTTTAATGTGCTACCCGAAACTTCTTTATATCGCTTCTTGGTAGCATCTACCTTCGATGCAATAACCTGAATCGATTCATCAACTAATCTATCAACCTGCTGTCGTAGTGATTGCTCTGAGGCAAAATGTACGACAGTCTGGAATTTGATTTGAAGCTGATCATCTTCAAGGGCACATGTTAATGATCTTGTACCATCACCACTACTTTTACCCCATGTATAATTTACAATATCACCTAATTGATTTAATTCGTCTTTTGAAATCATGATTTATCTCCTGGATATCCTTCCTATCTAAATATCTAGATAGCGAACTATTTGACCTGATAGATGAAAGAAGGATAGTTATTTCTCTTGTTTAGCTCACTTTTAATTGTTTTTTGGTCAGGTCTCCACCCGTTAGACCAACCTTCGCTGTGAGGTACTGCCCAGGTTGTCTCGCAATTAATACAACACTTATTTCTACCATATGATAATACATCATCATGATCTCTCATTAGATACATACACACAGGGCACTCTAGCGGGACTACATTGGGTAGCTCAGAAGGCATAATAACTGAATAGTTTTTTAGCTTTCTAAGCTTTCTATCATTGGGAAGTGTTTTCCAGTTATCCACTCAGTGCCTCCGGTCCTGAACATTGTATTAGCGAGTTTTTACCTTGCTGCCTTATATCCAATACAACATCAACAATATCTTTAACACCATCTACATGCGAAATAACCAATATGTTCCTAAACCACCGCTTCAGGGATTTAAGCAACCTATTACATGCCTCAACATTCATAGCATCTAAAGCACCAAAGCCCTCATCAATTACTAGCAGGTTTGTCTTAGGAAGAGAACTGATATTTATCAGTGCAACCCGAATAGCTAAAGATGCCATCATTTTCTCCATACCGGAACCACATTCAATAATACGCCGCGAGTCCCCATAGTTTATGAAAATATCCATAGCATTGCTGTTCGGTTCTGCTTCAAGCTCTACTGTGAACCCAACGACATCCTGCAGAATCTTTGATATCTCTGAGTTGATGATTGGTAATTGAGAAGTGATAATCTGTAGTGGGATTCCTTTCTTAGAGACTGCATTCATAAAAAGCTCATATATCTTCCATTGTGACATTAGGCCCTTGAATTCATCTCTTTCAGTACCAAGACGTGCAATCTCAGATGTAAGCAAACCAATTGATTCAGACAGGCTCATACGCTGTGAGTCAAGCTCTGATACTACGCGCTTTAGATCATTAATTTTCTTTTTGATCAAGCTTACTTCTTCAGCAACAGATCCATCACTAACTCTAAGCCTCATGTCATTGAGTAACTTTTCTTCTTCTAGTATCAATGACTTTAAAGTTGTAATCTCAGTCGATAGTGAGTGTAAATTAACTGCCATCCCGGAGGCTTCTACTTTTAGATTCGACTCTTGAGACATAATCGAATCATACTTCTCTAACTTCTCCGCTAGGCCTTCTTTTTCTAAAACCTTAATCGACTTCTTTGTTGATCGTACATTTTCTAAAATAGTAGAGATTTTTTCTTTTTGCTCTACTAGAAGTTTATTGTGCTTATCTGACTTCTTGACATATTGACATTTCGGCAAGTGCTCAAAACAATCACATGGCTCTAGCTTTTTTGCTAGCTTTTTCTTACTTTCAAGTAACTGCTTCTCTAGATCACGTTGGTGCTCTAGCTCCTGTAACGTTTTCTCTAGATCTCTCTGGACCTCAAGACGCTCTCTTAGCTCGTCAATGGGGAACTGTTCTTTTATTTGAGATATTTTTTCTACCCTACTATTGACCTCATCGTATTCATGGCTAATGTTGGTATGGCGGAGGGATATCTCTGATAGTCTATTTTTTGATTCATCCAGTTTTCTTTGATGATCGGCCACATCCTCTGACGTCACTAAGTCTTTGTGCTTATGTGTTGCCAAGGATACGGTCAAATCCTGTAACTTCTTTCGCATTGTAGATAAATCATTATCTATTTCATCCCGCTCATTACTCTTTCTACCCATCGTCATATTTGATTGCATTATTAGATGGTCCCATTCATGATCAGGAGCATTCTTAATCAATGCCTTAATATGTGAAGAGTCATTAGATGCTGAACTTAGCATTTCTTCAAACATGTTCAGGTTTAAGAAGTTAGTAAGAACAGCTTTTCTCTGGGTGGCCTTATATTTTATGAAATTATTCATCTCACCTTGGCTGGCCATTGATGTTAACAAAAAGTCATCAGCAGTTCCAACCAGTTTTCTAATAACCTTTTCTGTCTCTGTTCTTTGTGAGCCGCTTAAATCTTGCGTTACATTACCAGCTGCATCAATTTTGAACAAGTTTAAGTGTGTTACAGCATGCAATTTCCCTGCACGTGTTTCATGTTTTGTTGACTGTCTTTCAATCCTATATAACTGGCCGTTGATCGACATATCTACAGATCCTTGACAGTATCCTTTTCTGGAATTTATGATATGAAGGTTCTTTATAGACCCCCTGTCTGTCGTATTAAATAAGGTATACATTAATGATCCGGGGATTGAAGACTTCCCTGACCTATTTGGGCCGAATAGTCCGACGATACCATTTAGATCATCAAAATTAATATAATTTCCCTTGCCGTAAGAAAATGTATTATCAAACCTAAATTTCTTTACTGACCACTTGACGTTTCTAGCTGCATCGCCATTTGATATTTGTGGTACGTATTTATTTATTAGTTCGTCTAATGCTAACCATTCTTCATCATCTAAATCAATTTCTGAATAGTATTCTCTCATTAGTTTTGAGTGTGTCTTTGCATCACGAAGGTCATCCTTGAATAACTCACCGTTGCCAAGATTGATAACAGATGTATTCTCTGTGTCAATGTCATTCTTATAGACAATCTCTGTAGCATCTTTAAACTCTTTAAGAGCAGAGTGCAGCTGCTTTATCTCATGCTGCGATAATTGCTGATTTGTCCGGACTCGAAACCTTGAGCCGTCTGGATGTTTTTCTGCTTCGTCAAGGGTCGATTGCACATCATCTACCCAATCGATCGTTACAAATGGCTTTGTGTGGGGTACCTCATAAAAAGTTGACCTAAAATTGTCTTTGTCTTCAATTTCCCAAAATAAGAACCCCTTACCCGGGTCTTCACCATAATTCTGTTGAATTGTTGAACCTGGATATGCAATTCTTTTTTCGTGATCGAGGTATTGAAGCTTGTGAATGTCACCTAAGAAAGTAAACTCATAATCCTTGAAAAACTCTACATTTACCTCACCATCAATTTTCCAATTGATATCAGTATGAGAACCCTCAACGCCTCCGTGGAATGTTGCGATGTTGATCTCACCAGGTACCGGCTGAACTTCATCCCAGGAATCCATATCAAAACATGAAAACACACACCAGTTAAATCCAGGAATGCCAACCGGATATGTACCAGAGTCCTTATAGAGGAATAAACGAGGATTATTTAGCGCTGAAATAATGGGGCTAATCGCATCCTGCCTGTCCTTATTCATCATTAGGCCGTCGTGATTACCTAATATGATATGTGTAGGGGCAATCTCTGCTAGTCCTGTAAACCACCAGTTTAGAATATCAATTAGCTCAGGAGAAATCCCCTGCGTCTTTGAATGAACGATGTCGCCACCAACAAAAATAGCATCTGGATTCAGGCTTTTTGCTTTCTCAAAAAAAGCTTGAAATGATTCGCGGTATTCATCATGGCGAGTTAAGCCCCTAAAATGAATATCTGATATATGTACACACTTAAAACTCATTCAAATCCCAACTTATAATAGTGAACCACTTTTTATCGAACCGATTAAATGATATAAACGGTCTGTCGATCTCCATGGCTTAGCAGTCTTTTTAGCATGTAAGAAATCGATTTTACTCATTTCGCCGACATCGCTAAACTGTCCAAGGTCTAAAACTCTAACCTGAATTCCATATGAAGATAACAATTTACAATACTTTTGTGTCTTATCATTCATATCAGAATCTAGGGCTAATAAGACTGGAGTCTTATTTTTTATAATCTTCCGGAATACTGCATACTCTTCAGAGAAATGTGAACCCAGAAGGCATGTTGAGTTGCTATCACATTTCGTAAGATCCATAGGGCCTTCGACAAGTGTTAGCTCTTTAGACCAATCGATGTTTATCTCATTAAAGATAACATTTTTCTTTGAAACCTTAGCATTCAAATACTTCATCTTATTCTCGTCTTTATCAATTGTTCGGGCCACGAAGTAATTTAGATCACCGACGTCATTAAACGATGGCATAATAAGTCGTCTTCTAAACTTTCCTTTAGTACATGTACCAAGTTTAAAGTACCAAAAGTCACGGTTCGTCAAATTTCTAGATCTTGCATACCTAATTGTCTCTTGAACATCAGGATCTCTCAAAGAAACGCTAGTAGCTAAAAGCTTAAACCCATCCGGAGGTATTACTACTTCTTCTTCCTGAGTGTCTGTCGCAACAAATTTCTTTTTACCAGCAAATTTATTTTCATACTCATGCAGATGACCAGGAAAATATTTCCTCAACATACCATGAAGTGTTCGACCTCTTAAATCACAAACCCAACAATGAAACTGGTCACTGTCTATTTTGATAATTAGTTTTTTCTTTGAAGAAACGCCATATGATCCACATCTAGGGTTGGGGCAACACACAGCAACGTTAAGGCCATCAGTGCCAACGACACATGTGCCAAACATCTTGTTCAAAAACCTAATTTTATCGCTCACAGTAGACATCTTAATTTAATATACCCAAGGAACGTATAAGTGTTCATTGTAACAAGAAAAATATTGAATTTTTATTTTACAACTAGTTTCTGTCTTGACTAGCTATTTTTGACCCTGCCATGGCGATGACATATGCATCTGCGGAGTCGAAACAACCAGGATCTAAAATCTTTGTATCTTTTCGAGGGCCGCTCTTTAAAGTCTTGAGGGGCCAGCGGTATGTAACCTTATTGTCTACCCAGTCGAAAACCTGCTCTTTAGTAGGCTTTCCACCTTTTTTCTTCGAGATTATCTTAAGCCCAACTGCTTTCCTAGCTACATTTACATTAATATATTCAGGGGGGCAGGTAAACTCTTGTTGGGCAAGATAACTTATAATACCATTAAACCTCGCTAAGGTAAGAAGTGTTTTTGCAGACGAGAAACCCGGTCGGAATGCTTGAAGATTTTCTTCTATGTACACACTAGTTATTCTATATTGGGTATGTAATGAAGACAGCCTCTCTAGGACTACCTGGGCCTTGTGGTAGGATGATAACTTATTACTAAGGGGAATATATCCCATATCAACAAATGACCCCTCAGAGGTTACTATACACCAACCGGTACAACTAGTCGAAATATCTAATCCTAAACTATAATTCACTAAAAATCTACCTTAACCCTAAATGTCAAATTGTCAGCATCACGTTTCATGATTGGCTGAGCTAAATTAGTCCTTGCTACAATATTAAGGTTCTCGTCATGAAAGTTCAACCCAGTAACATAAACAAATTCAGTGTTCTCTTCGCTAGCAAATGTCGAGGCTTGGAGAGATTCATATCTTGGATTAGAACTTGAATTAATTTGGCCGGCTTGACATGGTACCATGACTTCCATTATGTGGATATTATGATGACCTTCTAGATTAACTTCAAACTGCTCTTTGCCAAAATATGGAATGCAAGGATTATGCACTATTGCAATGCCTTCTTCATATATTATATTCCCCACGCTTGACCATGTAGGATGAGGAGACTCGGCATCAGCCCTATATAAGCAACCATGGCCGTTGTCTCTTAGCGTAACCTTTACCTTACCACCAGAGCCGGTTAAGTCATGATCAATTAATTCGAATGTCTTCCCGGTTATCTTTTTTCCATAAAATAAATTAGATACATCAAAAAATACAACTTCATTTGATGAAGTATCCCTAGTCCTCTGTAGTATTGCTAATACTGAGCCAGGTGCAACACCTGGATTTTCAGGTGTGGAACCAGCAACGGTTGCAAATATAGAATCACTACTAGTATCATCATCCCCAGACGAATCAACTGCAATCAGTCCTGGGTACATCATTTCTTCAGGAACCATATTACGTAAAGACACAAGACCATAATCAATTGAACCATAATCATTAATGAATTTTGAGGTTTCATGAGTAGAATCTGGCTTAGACTCATAACTTCCTGATGCTAGAATCGTAAAGTCCGGTATAAACTTGCCGTTGTCACAAGGAAGTATAGAAAGATTCCTTTTCCTGATTGAAGAATCTTCATTCAAGAATTCATTTGCCTCTTTTTCTTCCTGTGTAGTAGTATCAATGGTAGAACCGGTTAGGTTCATTAGGAGCGGGTACTCACCTTTTACAAATTCTCTAGAGAAATTCTCCAAATTCAGTAGGTGGCCGCCGACGCCAAACGACATTGCCACGTTAAATGGATCGTCTGTTGTTGATTTCATAGTCTGGAATGGCGTCAACATCACTTCCCTTTCACGGGTTTCTTTAACGAAAAATGGAGGGAGATAAAATAACAGAAATTCCTCTAGTTCTTCAATCCCGTCCTTTTGGGTCGACCAGATCTGAGGCAGGGTTCTGTATTCATTCCATATTTTGACTTCATGGATTTCTGCGTTCAGTGGATGACGTAATTGATACTGGTTCGGCTCTAATGGATCCGGATCTTCAGCTGTCCACCCAGACTCAGAGTCAACGTCGTCTAAGCGGCCCCATGTAACACCATGCTTCTCTGCAGCTTCATAGCTAAAGAACCCTTGAACATATTGAGTATTGTTTGAATCTAGAGTTAAAACCTGATTGTACACATAAGTTGCATCATGCTCTGCGCATGCAGCACCTAAGTTTGCATGCAGTGATTGTGATAAAACCGGAGTATACTCAAGGTCAGGTATTGTGTAATTCGTTAGCGCGTCAAAATATGTTTCTCTAAGCTCAGAGTCAGTGACTGCTGGATCACCTAATGCAACAGGTATATCTTCGGCAAATACTTCAATACCAGAGCTGTTTGTCCATATACCGACCTGAGGTGTACCGGGAGCAGCGGACGGGTGATCACCTTTTTCCTGAATATACCATGCATATTCTTCTGATACGTGATCTCCTTCTATGGTTGGATTACCATCAGCGTCTAAATAAGACGTAAGCTGACTGTATGACGCTCCATTTTTTCCTTCAAAGTAATTTCCTACAAACAATGCTGCAGGATCTGCCTCAATATCTGTGTCGCTATTAGAAGTACCGGGAACAACACCTTCTGGTGTAAAGTCATCATATGCCCATGGCTCAACATCACCAAACTCTTGAGGTATGCTTAAGTCTAGAATGCCTAAACCATCGTCGTCTGGCAGATTAAACTCAGAGTCAATTTTCCCATCTATTATAATTTGAGCCTTGCCATCGTCAATTAGCTCTGTACCATACCGAATAACGACATGATACCAGTGGTTCCTCAATAGTGAATTATCTGTAGAGAGATATACCTTGTTTGAAGATTCGACCTGTTCGAGTGTTGCATCAATGATGCCATCGTCATCAGGATCTGAGTTTTCCCAAGTTTCAGTACTATAATCATAATACTTGGTATATCCATACTCTCCATTTTCTAGATATGGAATATGGGAGGGGGGAATATCTGCGGACGAGCTTAACTGTAGCATTATACGGAATGCATCTGGATGACCAGCGGGGTCGATATGGCTACCGGTGACCAAGCTTATCGCATAGCTAGATGACATATGAAGAATTGTTCCCGCGTTAAACTGGTGTGAGTGATCTCTATCAACAACAACATGATCTCGGCCCCCGTCTAAATCAAGTTCAGATATATCAGTAGAATATACTGTTGGGCTTCCTACGGAGTTCCATGAAAAAGTATTAGCATTTGTATTTGCAAATGCATCACGTGCATCTTCATCGACTTCAGTTGCTAGCTCATACTTCTTTACCCACTCCCATGTTGTCAATACTGTAATACCATCTACGTCTAAAGACTCAACAAATGGTGGCGCAGCGTCAACAGTCGTTGACCAAGTCATTTCATCCCAAGCGCCGTACACAAGAGGATCATCAACAATACCGTTGCCATCCGGATCAGCATCAAGTGGATCTGCATTGGTATTATCTGCTAACCTATAAAACCCAGTGTACCCAAACGATGCTGCACTGCCTAAATTACCAGAACCGTCGTCCCACTCAGTAACCTCTTCCCAAGCCCACCAAGAAAAATATTCTTGCTGTGTTGTCTCAATTTGAATTGTTCCTGGATTGCCTTCCCAGCCCGGGATTAGCGTCTGAACCCATACTTGGCCATAAACCTTAGTTGGCTCATATGTCATGACTGCTTCATAGCCCTGGCCTGATGCCCATGATATTTGTTCTATTATCGTCGGGCTTGAAGCATCAATAGCATAATCAATAAGTAGAGGAGAATGACCTCGGGTGACATGTGTCATCCAGCCAAGTTCATCAGGAACCAAAAGTGTGTATGGGTCTAGAGGATCTATATCTTCATACCCTGCACCATACTCTCGATATGAGGCCCAAGCAGCTTCTGACCACGTGGCAGCTGAACTAGCACCCGGGTATGTTCTTAAATTTGATGTGCCGGCGTCAATGTCATCCAGAATTTCATCATCATTAGTATATGGTAACATTGTGTCCGGATCGGTCCACCCCGTTGCAATCCTATAGTCTGTTACATCAACTGATGGGTCGTACCAGTACTGATTTCCATTAACATCGACAGTGCCATCGACATCTTCACCAGTTTCGTTATTATAATAACCAGTATAGCCATGGGCTTCAGCTGTGTCAAATGTTAGTCCGGAATCGACCGACCACCCCTGTATTTCGCCATAACCAACTGATTGTGCAGTTATTCCTGGGGCTGCGTCCCAAAGCAATGTGCCAGCGGATGTGGCTTGATAACTATTTATTGTTGCTGAAGGGTCATCTGGAAAGTCTTTTATAACAGATTCAAAAACATTGTATTCGTTCAAGCCATTGTCATCTGTCCATAAGTACTCTTCTGCTTCATTAACTTTCTGCTGACCGTCATTGTCAATAATCTCAATTCTCTCGGCCCAGCTCTTAAAATACTCATTTCCGTCGATGGTTTTTGCAATATTTACTGCGGTTGCATAATTGTCAAAGTCACCAACATCATCCTTCCCCACTGTCCAATCTGTCGCATTTTTAATATTACCTGGTGCTGTGAATGAAAACACCTGGTCGCCAGAAGAAACATGATCATTGCAGATGATACTACAATTCTTTATAATCGGGTTTCCGGACCTGAAATCGTAATCCGGAGCCTCATCACCCTTATCGGAAACCAAATTTTCAGGTTGTGTATAACTACCATCTGCAATTATTGCAGCATCGTTTGCGAACCCCCACCCGACTGCAGTATACCATACTTCTGGATCACCGGCGGTCTCATACCATAAATTATCACCTAGCTCGTCTGTTGCAAAGTCAGTATACCACGTGCTTTCGTGAGCGCCGCGGCCTCCCCCGTGGAAGTCAATGAATAATTGTTCCCAGTCTTTAACCACAAAGGAGCCTGAGGCATACGAATCCTCTTCATCAATAGTATACCTGGGGTTAATATAGAACTCAAAGGTGAATGAACCAGAGGGGCTGTAAGGTATTACACTTGGTTGTACTGTCTCATCTGTTATTGATGGATAGATGAATGCAGAATCAGGGGGTACTAGAGAAGACGTAAAGAAATTAATAGTGTTATAGTTAGTATATGCCCAGTGTAAACTTGGATGCTTTGTCCGATAATATGGGAATAGAACATCTTTAATAACATTCTTTCTTAATGTGTCACTAGTTACCTTAAATGATGGCTCAAACCTTGTAATTGAAACTGCAGTTTGCTTTCTAGATGAAACCTCTGAATCGTTTACTAGTCCCATATATCTGTCTAACATCACGTTTATTGATGTAGCAGAACCAGATGTCGCGACCTCTATATCAAAAACGTTATATGGAAATGTAGGCAGATCCTGATCACCTATCCCGTCAGCATCTAAATCTAGATCTAATAAAGTCGCACCGGTGAATGGGTTTGTTATGACCCCTGAAACAGGGGGTTCGCATATACCATATTGGGTATTTGTTACGGTTACGATCGAGTCGTTAGCAGATGATTCATATACAGCATTAAATGATGAGACGCTATTAATAGCTTCACATGTAGCAGATGCAACCATGTCCAGCGCAGACTCAACATTATATACGTCCGGAGGTAATGTCGGGTCACCAAGACCTTCAAGGTTATGAAGATCAACCATATGTAGGGTACCGTTTATCGGCAAGTCAGGCTTCTGCTTTGTATTTCCCCAATTGCTATTATAAAAATAGAATCTGCGGATTGTACCGTATGCTTCAGCTAAATCAAAATAAGCGTCTTGGATATATTTGTATGAAGAATGACCTAATAGATCCCTGTAATCAAATGAACCGGCGGTACCAGATGCACCATAAAATGTAGCATCAGTGTCTTCGGTTTGAAACTTAAGTTCAGTAACTTGCTGGATCTGAACAGGGTCTGATAATGATGCAGAAGCTATCATGGCATTTCGAAATGCCTCTACTGAATCATCACCAAAGACATCTTCGCCAGAATCGCTAAATGCTTGTAGGGGCTGGGCTTCTTTTTCAAACTTTGAGCGCTCTGCAAAAACATGAACAGAGCCAGTTACACCCGTTTCTAGCCTGCTTCCTGAGGATGCAGACGAATAATGGCGCTTAGGACGAGTCTCTAATGTTAAGTTCTCAAACCATTCACTGCTTAAACCGAATATCGCCATCTGACCACACCTGAGCTATCTTTATATGTCCCAACTGGAACAGATGCTTCCGTATTAACGTTGATTGCTGGAGCTATCGAAATATAGGACAAAAATAACATTACCACCTCGCCTTAGAAGTCTAATCTAACACGAATCGTAACATCCTTCTCATCATTCTTTTCGATTGGTCTAGACAACTTGGCGACTGCTAACAGATTATCATTAGCATCATACATTCCTACTGTCGTTGGGAATGTAAACGATCGCTGTGTATCTTCTTGGCCTTCGTCAATTACTACAATTCTATTCTCTTCGTCGACATATGTTGGGTTAGCAGAGTAATTAAATTCATCTGCAGTCGCACGACAAAAGATCAACGTAGAATTAATCGTAGTTACATTCTGAAATGTTATCGCGGTTAATGAGCCAGATTGAAATCTACATGTTGAAAAGTGATCAACAATATTATCAATAGAACCAGAGACTAAAAAGTCAGGAACAAACCTAGCATAGGGATTACCAGAGCCATAATCATCTCCTGTACCATCCATATATCCAGGGTTGACATCATCATCATCGCCAGAATCAAGCGCTGCGTTTGAATATTCTGAAAGTGTACCGGTAACAGGGTGGCCCAACCACCCATATCCTATACCAACTTGACCATTGGAAACTTGTACATCATAATTTGCCGATGTATCTCCTTCTGGGGCTGCCATAAGAGTTTCAACAATGTCTGAAGAATCTATTGCATTTCCGTCTGGTTCTGAAGCACCACCGTGGCTAATCCATGCGCTATTACATTTTATTGATGTAACAGACTCAGCACTCATACCATCAATAACGCCCATAACAGCCTGATCAGGATCAATTGCTCTATTGACATTAAAGACAGCAACGCCTGCATCATAAAATAAAAGGCCTACTTTTCTAGAAGTATCTGAGGAGTCTACAATGTCTGCAACCTCACCACCAAATGTAGATCTCTTACTAGTTGCTGCGCCTATGTCTGTAAAAATAGCTACAGAGCCTGTCGACGTCGTATTGAGGTTCGGGGTAATACCATCCGCCCAATAAGGAGGCGGATCAATTATATGTTCACCATCTGAATCTAATTCAAGTTCTGGATTCCCAACTGGGATCAAGTCCCTGTCAGTTAAGTCTTGCTCTCTCCAACACCGGTATGAGTTACCTGCTAGGGATGCAGACTGATAAAACCTCATGGCAAAAGTTTCTCTCTTAATCTTATCTCTAGCGAATAATCTTTTAAAGCATATAAAGAATGCATTATCTACACGGTCGCCTTCTTCCTCTGAACCAAATGGCGTAGAGAAATAAGCATCCGAGTCGCCCATTAATGATGCTGCAAACTGCTTGTAGATATCGACTTTTTCTCTCATCATCATTGATTCAGATGGAAATAATAGCTTTCCGGAGGCGTCCTCTGAGATTAAGGTATCTTGTACTGTTGAGCCACTAAAATACAAACCAACGGTCATATCCATGACAGCATTAGCACTTTGTAACGTGTGATCTTGATCATACACCGTCTGGAATAATGATGATGTTACGCCTTGGCCAATACCTCCTGTTACAAATACTTGAAATTCTCTTCGTGTATCAGAACCTGAGATGTCCTCTTGTATAATATCAACTAATTGATTTAGTGCCGAGCGGCTTGTCTTGATGTCTGCCGCTGAAATTTCTTTAAATGTTGCCATGACTTTCTATAACCCTCTTTAATTCTTAGAGATTTGAACTTCAAACTCTTTTACAGCACCTGACTGAATACCTACGATACTGATGACAGAAGAAATGACATTCTTGTCGCTAGCATTACCGTAAATAAGAAACTGCGAATCTGTCACTGATTTCGTTTCAACTGGTACCGTAACCCGGGAACCGCCGACTGAAGTTGTTGTCGGGTCACGGGTAACAATATACGTTGCAATATTGTCTGCATCAACATTATCAGGCGTCATACCACGCAGCTGTAAAAACCTGCTAGGTACCTTAATAATAAATGCTTGATCCCTAAGTTCAACATCAATTGTACTCTCGTTCTGAATTTCTTGAGTAACAGTCAGCGTCACGCTAGATCCGGATCCGGATCGTGACATTGATAACGTCGTTCCAGTTGAATCTAACCCATCGCCGGCTAATGCCAAACTTGGAAGTCTGATTAAGTTAGGATTTGAAACACTAACTAACTTATGTTTTAGTGCTAAGTTCCCGCTTGTTTGCGCCTCAAAAATCGGGGTATTTTTTTCTATTTTTTATTTCCCGACCGTTCGGCCAAATTTTTCAATTATTGTGTAATCAACCTCATCATCGCCTAACGCAAATTTTACAATAGAAAAAGAACCGTCATTTCTAGCTAAAAATGCTCGGCCTGTATCAGTTAAAACTGCATCTACTATGATGTTATTTGTTGAGTGATCTAAAAAACCCATCTACATGCTCCTCAGATAAATATATCGTTACTTGTTAGTCCGTAAATCATCTATTTCAATATCAACGACTTGGCTCTTCTGCCGGTCGGTGTTTATAATCTGTAATTTGTATGATCCACCTTCTTCTCTTGTTGTCCATAAATCTAGATCTTCATCGTCTTCGCCTTTGATAGATAAGTATTCCGGATCAAAGAATATCTTACAAGAAGTATGGCCACTATCTTTAATACAATCGCTCGTGAGGTTTATTTCACCGTTTGCAGGATCGACACCTTCGCTTAAATAAAAGTTGGGATACGGCTTTGGTGCACCAGAAGGAGAAATCATTTTTTTCATTAACTTATTTTTGGATTCATCAAACCAAACCAGAAACTGTGCAGAATAATTTGAACTAAAATCATGTGCATCAACACTACATAATGAATATATAGCATATGTCTCTTTAGTAAACTCTTCATCCCAATAAGTTGTCAAGGGATCTTGCATTTCAATGACACGGGACTTCCGAGGCATCTCGCTGCGGGGATCAGGTATCTCACTATCGTCAAAGTCATACTCTACTTGTAGCTCAAATGGATCATATACAGATTTTCTCTTAAAAACCTGAAATCTTTTTATATCTCTTTGAGGAACAACCGGAAAACTCCACATGACCATTAGTTTCTTGTCTTCATAATCCCATACAAAATCTAAATCGGCAGGTGGTGGGGGTGGCCTATATTCTCTACAACGTACTCTACTTTTTTTCGAAGATCTTGAAGAAATTAATCCAGAAATTGCATAAACTTGTGCTGTTTCCTCATCAACTGCTTGAAATTGACACATTGCAATTGCACGAATTGAGTATGAATAATATGAACCATATGTTATCTTAGTATCAACGGCAACACCGCTAGCGGAACCGGCAACGATTATTGGCTCACACTTCTTATACCGCCTATTTGGCTGCAGCTCCCACTTGTCGATTACGTAACCGATTATCTTTACTGCACTCTTAAACTCTCCAGGATTTACCCTGTCGATGGATATAGGAATGATATTAGGTGCATACTCATAATCTGAAATCATCCCAGGATTCCCATCTTTTCTAGCCTGTGCCTGGATATTAGCTGCATCTTTTATCTTATAAGATAGCTCATTCATAAAAGGTGATGTCGGATCCGCTACAGATTTTACCAGAATATCATGCAAAAACTTATCATTAATCTGGCTGTATTGTTTTATTGCCCTGAAGGTTTTTAGCCAACGAGGCCTGTAGTATCTTCTCCTACCAGAGCGGGTCCTATAATAATATACTGATCTGTACCTTAACCTACCCATCGCTTTGACGATCCATTTTCCTGCAACATAATCTCCGGTCATCTCATTTAACAGCTTTGCTGTATTAGCCCTAGTGTACTGCCAGCCTTTTTTCTTATGCCAATATGTCTTATCATACCCTAAGGACCGACCGCGGATTCTCATTGATAGACGTAACAACTTATGTGCCTTATAACCAATTGATCTATCTTGCAAGTTTAATGTAGAATATCCTTTACTAGCAACATCAATCTCTTTCTGGATCTTGTCTAAATTATCCTTTATTATTTTTTCTACATTCCCGGGGCGAGACAACTCTGCGACAAACTCATTATCAACACTCGAGTTTGTTCGGACATCTGCCGGATCAAATGAAAATTCTATCCAACGAGGTATTCTTTTTCTTAACGAATACTTTAAATCATTAGTTGAAACGCCATGGAGCCTGGCGTCACCACTATCATCTATTTTTTCGTCAGGAACAAAAAAGTTATATTTGAAGCGGGCTCTAAACCTCCATACCTCAGGAACGTCTAGGACTGTCAGTACTTTTGATGGGTATGAAATTGCCATTATGAATTATCATCCTCTGTCGTTAGTGTAGAAATAGTAATAAAGAAATCGTTAAATGAGCTATAGTTCTCAGACCTGCGACGTGGCTTAAGCTTTCGAATAGTATGGCCTGAGGCATCTTTTGTTTCTTCAGTCATGTCTATAAACTCTTTTCTTTCGGCTGCCGTTCTTCCCGCTAGCACTTCTGTTGTTGCAATCATATCAATCTCGAAATCATCAGGATCAACTGGAATCATTAGTACTCTATCAAATGTACGCGGGGCAAGAATTTGGTTAATCATCGCACAAGGCCCCAGAATTCTAGAAGCACATATCATTCTAAAATGCTGCATATGATATGATGACAAGCGAGGCTTTTTGCGAAAAAATCTTCTCCTTAGAAACCTAAACTTCTGATTTTGATACTTTTGCAGCTTCCAATTGTGTTTTCTTCTTTTCCGGTTTTCCTTGTTTATCCACTTATTTCGCTTCTTAACAACCTTGTTCCAAGCAGACCGGTATTTAGCTACCGTCTTTGTACGATATGGCGGTGGCGGTGGAGGAGCACTTTTGGAGCCCGGCGGGGGTGGCGGGTTGGCTCTATTACCTGATTTATGATATGTACCATGGCCGGCTAAATATCTTTGCCTTAGCACCAAAGATTGTTTATGTTGTATAGCTCTTGCATAGCGAGCTTTTCGGGCATTCCATAATCTGGTGTTTGCCTGGCCATGGGTTAAATATTTGTGTCTTCTATAATAACCCTTCTTTGTTCCTTTCTCTGCTATTCTTAGGTCTCTTGCTAGCCTAGATAACTGGGCCATGGTGGGACGTGTCCATATTTCTGAGTCTTTGAACGTTGCAACACGGGTTCGGGGATTATTCTGAATCTTTGTATTTAGCAACAAATTACCTGCTGGGATCGTTCCGGAGTATATCCACCACTTTGTTTTTTCATGAGCTTGTGCTAGCTGTAACATTTTTGCAGCATCTGCATCAACTAAAAGCTGGCCCCATTCCTCATGTTTTAAGAATGTATTTTCATCTAAAGTTAATCCATTGAGTAACCGATAATACAGATGAAGAAGCCTGTTGGTGATATGATTTTGAATCATATCAATACGTTTTTTATCTGGAATACCCCTGTATCTCCAATGCTTATACAGTTGCATAGCGGTCTTTTCGTAAAGACCATGCTCATTTGCCATCGTAAATTCAGTTGACTTAACCATGGCATCAAAATTCCATGTCCTGACCTTTCGCCGGCGACCGACGCGGGTAGCAGGTGCAATCTTCTTGAATGCTTCAGGCATTAAAAATACTGATCTATCATAAACAAATTTCTTTGGCCTGAAAACTATGTCTTCATATTCTAGATCGCGCTTGTGTACATGAACTTCAAAAACATCCTTAGCTTTGCTTAGCTCAGTATTATTCTTTTTACCCATTGTGTAGGGTGGGTTCTGGACTATATCAATTGTGTCCATAGGTATTCCAACCGTCATGACACGAATGTTTCCCCCAACCACACCTCGCATCTCTGGTGCATTAAGGAATGACTTAAGCGCAGCCATCTCTTCGGCCTCAATTATCATGTCTGCCGGAAGATAAGACGCATCGTTATCTTTTCTAGAGAGCTTCTTAGATGCAACCCGCTGGAGTGCTAACTGGTGAGGTGTTAATGACTTAAGTACATCTTGTCCAAACTGAGTTTTTGTTTTCCATGCCATGTACCTTCTAATCCTAGATGATTCTATGAACCTTCCGGATTGTTTATATTTCTTAGTTGCATTTAGCCCGAAATCTTCTTCTGCCGTATTAAAGAATGTCTTTACATTCGTAGCTGATGTACCTAACGAATTGCCTATTGATTGGAGGTGGCTTATTAATAGGTTCTTAAATTCTAGTTCATCTTCAAACGAATTTATGAATGACTGCATATCTGCAAAGACTGCTTCAGATGATGACGTATTAGATGCTGACTGTAGCGCATCTAACACTGAAAGTTTTCCTTCCATCATGTCACGTGACAAAACAACCTCCTCCGGTTGTTCGGCTGCATCTTCCCTTTCTTTTATCTGTTTAGCCCTTGATTGGGGATCTTGATTCATGGAAATAGAAAGTACGTCATTAAATGCCTTATATGACCTCTCGTTCGACTCTGCATTATACTTTACATAAATCATATTATTGTGGCGAACTAGTTCCGAATCTACGAACCTGGTATATAAAAGAGTGAATATCTCAAAAATTGCAGTTATTAGAGCATTTTCATCCCAATTATTATATTTTGTCAAGCGGTTGCTGTCCATGTATACACCACCGGCATCATCACGATCAGCTAGCTCTACGGCATCCTCCTGGATTTCTCTAGCAATCTTTATGATATGCGAAAATGGAGTATAGTATGATGAATATCCTTCAGCAGATTTCCTAAGCGCTGAGATCATTCCTGATGTTCTTAATTTTATTATTGATCTTGTATTTGTCTCAGCAGGTGGCCGTCTCTGATCATCCATTATTTTTCTAGCAGTTATTGCAGTCCACAGAGACGTCTTTTGCCACTTGCTAGCCATGCGATAGTATTCTTTTTTTCTCTCGGCCTCTTCCTCTTTGGCTGCTTTCTTTGCTTGTTTAAACAGCTTTCCAAATGATGATGTATTTTGTACCAGATTTATAGCAGTATTGGCCGATATATTATACGTCTTCTGGATCCATTCAGCAGTAGCTGGACCATGGGCACGGAAACCTCCAATATTGCGTAACTGCATCGATGGGTTGGGCGGCCGAGGTAATGGATCGTCAGCATCAGGCTCTAAAAAAGTCTCAGCGCCTGTGTCAATGACCAGCTGATCACGTGCATCGCGGACTTCAAGGGTAAACCTCAATAGCTTATGTCTCAGCCTAGGGTTCTCCCTAGACAGGTTCATTAGTGCAGCGACTATTAATTGCTGTTCATTTTTATGAGTAGGTGAGCAGGTTCCACGTGTGCAGTGAATGAATGCTTTAACAATTTTAAGGAAGATCGTACGAGCATGTAGGCGTTGGTCTGGATCCTGCATATTAAGTAATAGCTTTAAATATTCTGAAACATCATCCGTCGTAGCTTTTAATTCCGAACCAAATTCGAAAAATGGCTCAAAATCTAGGCCATCGTATAGGTTACCAAACCTCATTATGCCATCGACTAGGGCGGTTGAGCCTGACGTTGCAGTCATACCGTCTTTCGTTGAAAAATCGCGGGTTTCAAATGGTAAAATTAAACGATTCCTAGAATCATTTAATAAAACAAATGATGCTAAACTCCCACGCGGCCAGCCATCAGTTAAAATGTCTTTTCTAACCCTACCTAAAGCCCACCAATATGGATTATGCAAATCAACATTGAACCTCTTTCCGATACTAGTCCCAGTAAGGTAACCTATACCGGCGGATGTACACATTTCATTTGCAACCGTTGTCGTTAATACCCTTAATTTATCAGCATCATCAACAGGTAAAGATGCAATAAAACGTGAGTAATTGTTATATTGCGTTGCATCAAATTTATAAGACTTGCCGCGGCCGCCGCGGGACTTATATTCTCTGTTCCCTAATTTTTGAATTCTGAACTTATAGTATTTTGACTTCGGTATAATCCTGGTATTAATTGAAGTTGAGCTTTCATCTTCGGCTCGTTCAGTCTCCTTATCCGTTACTAGTCCAGGAGAATGATACCTACAAGCATAATACAGATCATAGATTATTTGCCCATAAACTTTACTATTACTAAACTTTTTATAACCCTCTTCAGAGAATCCTAGTTCATTAATAAACAAATCCTGTAGAGAAACGTTTTTTCCGGATGAAGTACCCAGCTCTGATTTCTTCGCATATAGTCTTGCGGTCGAGCCTCTCAATGATAGTGCATTATCTTTTATGTCTAAAGACTTCTTAGCACCTGAAAGTACTTGAAGAATTTTTTCTCTCCACTCAAGCCACATCTCTTCTTTCTCAGAGTAGTAGCCATATTTTTGCTCAAGGCGTGTATATACACCCCCAATGTCGGCAGATTTAAGGGCTTTTATTACCTCTTCAACATTCTCAATTTGAAGCTGGCGCATTGCCCACCTGAACTCTAACATTGATTCAATGTACCCTTTTCTACCAGACGTAGATCTTGCAGGCATCCAGTCAAATGATGCTATAAGCTCAGGGCGTAAACTTGAAATAGAGTGCTCTAATAAATAACTGTCCATTCCGGCCATGGAACCGATAGGAATGTTGCTCTTTGAAGACTTTGAATCGACATCTTCAGTAATTTTTTTCCTTGGCGGGTTATATAAGCGTACTGAGCTAAGATCACGAATTGAAAGAGACGCAGAGATGCCTGACTGTAGAGTTCGTGAAACAGAGCTTGACGGAATTCTCCTGTATACTGAATAATCGTTGGTTGATTGCTTTCTTCTGGTCTTCATCCTGCGGCTAACGTTGGCAAATGATACCTTGTTGTTATCAGCTAATGTGTCACCAGAAGATGATGAATCGCTAGCATCAGTAAACGATACTGATACCTTTTCAGTCCCAGTGGGCTGGGGTGCTGACAGTAAGTCATTCCCATTGTCTACAGGATCTGACTGAATATTCAATGTTGTATATCTTCGTTTATTCTTTATTGCCATTTTATGTTCCTACCACAAACGATGGTTCTGATGTTTCTAACGTTATGTCTTCCGCAGTCACCTCAGTGCCGTATGTATAATCAGCTAGGACAGGTATAATACTGTATTCTATCGTTCCAGGTTCACCTGATAGTTCTTTATCCCAAAAATAATACCTTCCGGAATATGATAAGTTATGTGTTGTTCCTACTGTCGACTTTACACCCTGGAACCTTGCCATCACAATAAAATGGTCAATGTCATCCTGGTCGCCAGTAATCGACCACATTAATAAAGTCTTATTTGTTCCAAGCCTACGTGCGTTGACCTTGTCAATCTCTGGCTTAAAATCTGGGATCGACGCATCGATTGCTGATTCTATACCTGTCCTACCTTCTATAAATTTATCTTGAGATTTCATTCTAGAGCGAGGGTTCACACCAAATGACTGGCCAGTTGACGGTAGCGTACCATTTCGTAAAGTTGAAGGGTTCATGAACTTTGATATTTTCTTTTGATATCTTTTTGCTGTCGTAACATCAATATCATCGCTTAGGGCCGTGTCAAATAACGTTTCTGCACTTCGCATTAATACCCTAACAATATATCTATAAGTCCTTCCTGCCTGCAAGGAAGAAACTCCTGTATACCTTCTTGAGGTTACATCATCTGCAAATTCCCCAGTACTAAGCACCCCGAATGTTTCTGTTTCTCCGGAAACACTGTCTTGACGCTGTACTAAGAAAGCAACAAGGTTATTAAGTTTCTCGCGATCAGACTGCACTTCGCTTATAAAACTTTTTTCTGCGCCGGCTGACTCTAAGGCCCCTATGATCGTTTCCATTCCTGTATCTGTAAATGAGGGCTCTATATTAAATGATACTGAAGCGTTACCAGTATCATCAGCCTGAATTGTTAGACCGGTTAGATTAACAACTATCCTTTCCTCTTCTGAAACTTCTTTATAGAACTCATGAATTTCAGTAATTTTTGACTGAACTTCGTTTCCATTTGGATATACCATAACGCATCTATATTCATATATGTGACCATGGCGGACTGAGGTGTCCTCGAATTCCAGGTCGACTGTATCAGAGTTTATAACCTGCGTTTGGTCCTCAGGTTCAGAGCCAACTATCCTTGATGAATCATCAAATCTTCTGGTTGTCGGCTTCGAGCTTAAGTCATCCGCCCTTATGTATAGTGCTATAGGGCCTTCGGGAATATTTGAAACTCTAACTATTACTTTATCACCTTGCGTTTGTGCAAATATTGAAACATGTGTTAATTCTTCAACTGATTTTTTCCCTAGGGACCTGTGTCTTCTTGGTTTTGCAACCGCATTCCGGAAAGCACTTGAGACCCTTTTCCTGGGCCCAACTGGAATAGCCCTGTAGATACAGGGTGAAGAGTTATTAATCCAGTCAACAACCCTCTTTGATCTGTCCTTCTTCGTTAGCCTTATCTTTCTTATAAGTTCATACTTTCTTGCATAGTTTGGTGAGTCTGGATTTAGATACTTTCTATATAACCATACCTCTGTGGCGACCCTATCAACTTGCCTAAGGTATACTACATTTTTTCCTACGCTTGATGAACGTGCTATCATTCTAGGTGCATAATCCGGAGTTAAGAATTCTTCTATCTCTGCATCATGATTAACAATCCTATGTTTAACATCAAGTACATCACCCTCAGAATTATATAGCTCTATTAAAAAATGGAGATTCTTTAAGCCCTTAATAGACTTACTTGGTAGCCTAATCTCCTCTGTTATTTCTGCCCAACGCTTTGATACTAACCTTGTTGTAACTTGTGTCTTACTAGGTAGTAATGATATTGAAGGTGCACGTTTATAGGACTTTTTCCTTAGGCTCCTGCGTAGGTAACTTCCCCACATGTTAGACTTAATTGACTTGTTACCATGAGATTGAATCATGAACCGGCGATTACCCCTGACCCACCCCTTAAGTGTGCGTTTTCGGCGGTTATTTCTCATATGGCGGCGGTGGGTGTATTTTCTGTTTGTCCCTTGAAGCGATGACATTAACGAATTAATCGGAAATGAAGCTTCCCCAACAGCCGATGGACATGTTGCATTCGAAAGAATAGACTTTAAAGCTGCTCTGCGCATTGTTCTGTCGCCACGAGTAGGTGGTTCAACCTTTGATACGCTTAGGTTTGCTTGAGAATCCAGGCTTCCTTTCTCAAGGTTAGCGGACGGTACCGCTAATATTTGTCTTTGTAGGCCTAAATACTTTTCTGCATTATCTGGATCTTTCTTGATCTTTTTTGCAATCTCATTATTAATATTGCTGCTAATGTCTGAGAATTTTACAGCTATTGGCTTTGATCTTGCTGTACGAATTCTATTTTTAAGTGTGGTGTCATACTCTTTTAAGCTTTTGACAGCCTCTGCTGCAGTAGTTACATTTTCAAATATATTTGAGCTAATGATAGGGTTGCTATCATAAACTGAAATTTTTACTAGTATTGCAGAATTTTTTATTGCCCTGGGAATGTTTGCCCAATAGCTAACGTCATATACGTACCTACCATATCGGTCAATACCATCGATGTCTGTAAAATCAGACCTAAGGTAGACTATATTTCGAACCTTTTCACTATTGAACTTCATAAAACATTACTCAAAAACTATCGTAAACATATTAACGTACGTTTGCATCCCATTGCCATCTTCAAATATCTTACCTGCAAAATATACATGTCTCCCAGCTGAGTTTGGATCTGTCTCAGACGGGAATTCCCCAAAATCTATTAATGCTAGCTTCTCAACATTATCCGGCTTGGTCTCTAAGAACTGCATTACTAGATTATTTTCTCTTGACGTATCTAGGTACTTTAGATCAACATATTCTTTGCCCGCTAATTGTTGCAATAACTCATCATATGTCATGATAGAATCTTGGTTCAAGCGGGCATAGTATCCAAGGGGTTCACCTTCTGCATACCCTGGCTTCGGCTTATTAACTGGAGGCATGTACCTATAAAATGGTAAATGCTGTAATCGCTGATCTTGGTGTAATGACTCAACCTTCTCTATCTCAATATCAGATATCTCATTGTCTTTAAAGGGTGCTTCATCTGTTATTGCAAACGTTACCCCGGCCGGGAAAACCTCGAAGCCGCTAGTGTCACTAAAAATGTCTTTAGTACCTATCACCTGTAGATCTTTAAAGTTATTAGCTGATGATTCGAGTAGTTCATATATTGCTTCAGGTACATTTGAACCAGTTATTTGCTGGTGTGCACGACCTGAAGCTCTGTATAGTTTACCTCTTCGAATTTTTATATCTGCCCCTTCAAATGGAAGAAACCTTCCCTCATCATCAGTTTCAAAAATTATCTGATCTTGAGGGCGATGGAAAGACTCTAGAAATATTCTATTGTCTGCATCATCTGCAGCATCATCATCATCTTGGCGATAGAATGTGTGCCTATCTGTGAATGTGACAAATTTAATCTTTAGATCGCCGGCGACAATTTGGCGTCGCCCTTCGCGGGTGATTTGAGTGTCCATCATTCTGGTTTTGCTGTTTAGTATACCGGCCATGCTTTATAACTATCCTCTTCCCAAAGTTTCTGAGCATGAAAGACATGCACTATAAGCGATTATGTTATAGTAAATCTAACACAAAACTATAGAACGGTATATCTAACTTTTATACGAGCAGAATAAACGGTAACAGTTATTTCTTCGTTTACGCCTCCAGCACCATCGGTATCAATACCTGTCATTTCACATAACAACCTAATTAATATTGCTGGATCACCAGAAGAGGGATAAGGAGATAGCCCTGCGTCAAAAGATAGCCCTGCATGTGTCTCTTCAATTACAGTTGTTGTTGCTGTGGTTGGTGCACCTGGAGGTTCGCTTGCCGAAAAATCAGTCCACGTTGTCCCATCTAAATACTGCAACTTAAATGTATATTCCCATGAATCTGATGCATCATCGGAATCGACGCTAATCTCTGCTACTAAGTCCCATGTTGTTGTGGATGTTGTAGAAGCTATATTATAATCATTCCATGGTTCCCATAGAGTACGCGCGAATTCGAGTGCATATGGACCGGGTGAAGATCCTATAGCAATCGTCTCAGTTACCTTAGATGAAAGTAAAGAAGTACTGAAAGAAAATGTATCTAGCGGCTGGAACCCTACACCTGAAGATCCTGTGGCACCGGCCGGTGGGGTTGGTATACCAAAATCAAACTGGGCTGCTGAGACTGTTCCTACATTTGTTACCGTAGGAGTAGATCCTTCTGGCAACATTGTCACGCTGCCAGCAGACAATGTTGCTGATGGCGTGTTTATTATCGATGTTTCACCGTCTGCAAATCCCAAAGTTACTGTACCGTCTCCGTTGTCAGTAATACTGGTTATCCCTGATCCTTGTGCACCTGTTAATCCTATAGGTCCTTGATCACCAGCCGGTCCAGTTGGGCCAGTTGCGCCTGTTGGGCCGCGGGTAGCTGATGATGTAGAAGAGAATGAAGCTATTTTCTTTATATCATCCTTAATTGAATCTAGATCTACCGAAACTGTTATTTGTCCCGGGCCTGGGTAACCGACATTTGAGCCTGACTGAATTAGTGTACCATATCCGGCAACGATGTAGGGCTTCCCTTCATTCGTTCTTAAGATACTGCCCCTTATTTCTCCGCCATTTTTACCAGAAGATTGAGTTACGATAATATTCCCACTCGAATCTTTTTTAACTGTGAAGAGTGACTTGTCTTGATCTCTTTTTGTAATTATCGGCATCTTAACCCTTAATAGTTGTGAACACTGTATTTAGTTCATCTTCATTTATAGGGTATTCTCTATTCCTTGGCCTACCGTCATCAAAGTAAGGAAGCGAAGAAGTACAAAATCTACTTAAATTCTGAGACCATGTTTTTTCTGGTGTTGTTAACACACCATCCTCTGAAACGAATCGGCACCTTACCGGGGCTGACGTTACTAGACTTCTTCCGGCCCATGGGCCTCTGGAAAACTTTCTATAAAATCTAGAATCTTTTCTTTGCTCTAGAAGATCCCTAAATTGACCGTATGAGTTATGGCTATAAACTGCATTTGTGTTTTCTGGTAATGCAGATCTTAATCCATACTTCCAGCCTCTAATCTTTGGTATCGCGCTAGGCCAATCATACCCATCTGAATATATTGTCACAATCTCGATGCTAGGGTTCTTTTGCCAGTTGTCTCCTGTTCCAAAATAAAATTTAAGGAAGTTCTCGCTAGTTTTAGCTGATATGTCATACCGGCTACCTATAGGTTGAGGAGAACCATCCCCAATTACTGTCAGCACAGGATATGAACTCCCTGTACTTAGTAGCGCACCATTTTCATCAACCGCTTCAAGCGTTGGATCATTTATTATGCTAGGCATATTAGAACCGGTTATTATGATTGAGCTAAACCCAGTTTGCTCAGTCGTCGTCTCAACAAACTCGCCGGTTTCATCATCCCACTCCGTAACATTCCATGATGTATTATCCTTGTTTGTTCTACCACGCTTGAGTGAAGAATACTTAGGTTCAAATGGGTATGAGCCCAACCAGTATGCATCGATTGTACTGTTTGTGTTTACATGGTATGGATCCACACCCTCCTGTATTGGGTCGCCATGCCAGTATTCTTCACCAGCAGGATCCTCAGGCGTCTTTCCGACCGCATAGGATTCAGTGTCTACTGCTTGTGCGGCGAAGGAAAAGAACCCTATGCCACCAGTCCAGCTCCAACGTATTGTTTGGTTATCATACTCTGCACCGGACTCATCAGTTAGATAAAACCCCGTTGTAGTTGGCAGCCCCATGATTGTAGAGTCTGCATCTTTTGTACTTCCATCCTGCGTATTTAAGACGGTAAAATAATCATCTCCATCATTATAGAATAACTCGAACTTATCGCTGTGTGATCCGCTGAGTGCTAGCATTGTTTCTCTAGCAATCGTCGACGCAGGAGCACCGGGAGGAACAGTATCAATAGTTACTAGTATTCCTGATGTCGTTGGTGGGGCGGGGGCCTGCCCGTTGTCATCGTCTAATTTATACCATATATTATAAGCGTTGTCTTTTGCATCATGAATTTGCATAAAACAACCATCGAGGGTATAGTCAGAGATTCTCTCAAACCCATCCTTTTCTTCTATAACAGGTAATTGCCGGCGGAATTGGTCGGGATTATTAGGCCTGAGATTCTGAATATACTCGCTTACGCCCGTTACTGATGATGATAATCCTATGTCGCCAGCTATAGCGCCTATATCATATCCATCACCCTCTGAGCTAGTGTCAACGGTAGTCGTTGCTAGTGTGCCAGCATCCGGAGTGCCCGAATCCGTGAAGGTTATTCTATCATTACTTATCTCTTGTACCATGCCCCAATTGTTATATGCTAATGGACCTTCTTCTCTAAGATCAGGTGCTAAATATTTACATGAAACAATTGCAGCGCTGTTTGTGCTAATATATCGATAATAATTTCTATACAGGGTTGATGAATCAATTTCGGGAGAATGATAATGTATACCTGGTATACCACCACCTTCAGTAGAATTACTAGTACCAGAAGGATCAGCTGCAGTCAGGCCACCTGAGATTGTTCGTACATATATGCTATATGTTGAATATCCTACCTTATACTCGGCATCTTCAAACGCATACACCCCAGGAGATGACTCAACCTCGAGTACTTCAAACATCGAGCTAGAATTAATTGCTGCACCCACGCGGTTTGCTAGCGCGTCTGCCGGCATGTACATATCGCCTGAAGGGTGTAAATCATCTTCATTTAATTTTATAGCATTTAAGTCAGAGGCACTACTGGAGCTCCAGCCGGTGATGTCGTCATTGTATTGTTTTTGAATTAGATCAAGAGAATCGTTAGCTGAGCCACCGGTACCATCTAGATCTACGTTATATTCTGATAATAGTGATGAAGGTATGCCGGGACTCCACCCGTTATCGCCTGTGTCCCACCCTTCGAGGCTTACTGTGATCACATTGTTTGAGGCCTCGGGTGATGCTACATCACCCCAGTCTAAGTGTACTACATGTAGATCACCATTAGCATCATAAATTGAGAAATATGTCTCTCGTAAATGGTTATCCTTATCAATCTCAGAAATAGTTTCTTTTGATGTTGTAAACATATAGTTTTGGCCGGCTGCATATGGTTTATATTCATATCTAGTGCCATCAACGGTCTGTGCTGGATCATAGCTTGAAGTTATATCTGCTAACTGATAAAACCATTTGCCCGGGCTAGTACCATTATTATGTGCTGCGTAAAGAAAGTCAGTCTTGACCTCGGTGGATATATACCATGGTACGGAGTGCAATTTAGCGTATGCTACTGTCTTATCACCACTAGTATTTGAATCAGGGGCATGTTCATAATATGGCAAGCTGTAGTTTCCATAAAGATAATCGGCAGTCCATAATCTAGAGAATGTTAGTTTTATAACGCCTTGAGGCAGATCCTCGTACCATCCCTCTTCACGGCACCTTATTATTGTCTTTTCAGGTACAACAACTTTCATATCACTTGGGCGAGGCTCGCCGAAACATAAAGATCTCTGTTTTGTGCCACCATTAAACCATGGGCTGCTCCACTCTAAAATACCATTTCCATTAAACCCGTGGTATGCTGCTGGAGATGCGACGACTGTGTCGTAGTACCGCTCGAAGGAATCGATAACTCTAACACCTCTGAGCATTGATCCACGAGATCCTTGTGAGTGCTCTGCTACAGAAGCTATTTTTCTGCGTGCTATATTTGAACCATAATCTACTCGGCGGCGTCCATTTTCCCTAGTAATAGAAAGTGTTTTTCTCCCATACCTTTCATTAATAGACATTGAGCCAGAAACAACATCATCGGTATATGCACCTGCATTATACCCTATATCTTCGAGTTCGAACTTGTCGTGGACAGGTGTCTCAAACTGGAGTGCTTCATGGATTGCATCTGATGTAAGGTTCTGGTTTAGATCGCCTTGTTTCTCTTTGCCGTCCTGGATGTAGGATCCAAAAAGTGTTATCTTCATCCTCGTCTGCCTAAACCCATGCCATTCATGCCAATCTTCTGCAGGCCACTCTATAGACCCGGGTGTACCTATCGGGACATCCAGTTTGTTGACACTGTTATCATGTGCGCCTGTATATTTGACTTCGGAGCCATCCCTAGTTGAGTACCTTAGATTTGAACCTAAGGTCATATGTGGGCCTGTTCCTTTAGTTGTTGCCCAACGATTATAAAATACCTCCGCAGACTGCCAGCCGAATACTAATTTATCATTCGGCATCAGGATGTACGGGCTATCTTGATTTTCTAGCTCAAATATATTCAGGTTAGAGTGATCATATCTTTTATGCTCATACCCAAAATCATAATATCTGTCAATTATATCCTTACCTGGGACTGCGTTGAATAATGCACGGGCTGATGCAATATCATTTTCCTGACCTGTTCTTGTTCCGTTATGGGACGTCTTATAGTAAGACATGTACCCATTGGTACCACCTCTTGTGCCAACAACATATGATAATCCATCATTATGTTTAATCGGTCGTTTTACTGTACCTTCCATAACATATGTACCTGAAACGAATAAATTAGTACTTGGTGATCCATCAAAGTCTAAAAACTCGTACCTGGGTGGCGTATATGATGTGCCATCAATTGGCTTTAAGACCTCTGACTTATAAGTAGCAAAAGTATTTACTTCACGTGACAAACCAGCCTCTAAAACATCATTTATGTCAATAGGCGATTCATTAACAGAACCATGAATCGTCCACTGGCCGTATGTAACCATGGTTCTTGCAGTATGTTTTCTTGGTACTTCATTACCAGAAGAGTCATAATCAATATTAAACCATTTGTCACCTTCAGATGAACCAAACCTAGCATTATATAGTTGCCCTATATCACCGTCAGTTAAACGAGAGTTCCACAATGAAACATCTGCCATTTTTCCATCAAACAACTGGCTCGGCCGGCGGTACCTAAAGGTCCTGTATGTCCTGGCGCCACGGCGGGTTGTCTTAAATCGGCGGAGCATCCTTGAATCATATTCTTGGCCGATTGAAACTCTGTCCATTTCATCAAACTCAAGACTATGTTCGCCATGTAGAGGAGAGTATACACCACCAACAGCGGAAAAATCGATACCAGGGACAGATGATACATCATCCAACTTTTGAAACCTCATCCAGTATACTGATGATCCTGAGTTTGTCGCTAAGCCGGTTTGAGCATCAGGGGTTCTCCACCCTGCTCCTCTCCATGGAGCCCAAATCCTAGAATCATATCCTGCTGCAGTAGCAGCTACACCCGGGCCTCCGGAGGCTGCATCACTGTCAAAGGCATATCTCCATATATCATTTTGGGATCCTGGCAATGCGTGATATGTTGCGAGGTGGCAACTCATCTTTTGGCCGTTGACATATATATTCCACACAGACCCATGGGCTGGATCTATATGGTGTGTAAACCCAACATGATGCCATTGATTATCATTAATCTCTGTAGAACCATTGTCACGTACGGTATCAGTTATAACCTTATACCATCCCCTAGTTGTTACATCATCAGCATCGATTGAGATTCCAGGAAGTGTACCAGGCGAAGCTGATGCACTAGTACGACATTTAAGTTTTAGCTCAGAAGTTGTGATTGTGTCATTTGCATCTGCCTGGACGTGGAGCTGTAACCTATACCCATCCGGCGTCACTCCTTTCATGCGAGCCTTGTCGGCTGTATCGATCATAAAGATTAACCGGTTATTTCCCAATTTTGTATTAATAGAGAAAATAACAGGATCATTAGACTCTATATCACCATCAACCTTTACCCATGTAAAAAATGAAAAGTCAGGATATGTAGAGTGATTTGCATTATGCCAAGATTCTATATCGGAAGGTACTGTCGGCCAGTACTCATTCGCACGTGGGAGTCTAGCATAAAATCTACTAGCACCAAAGTTCATACCATATCGATACTTATCAGGTGTTCTAGAGATTGTTTTATCATACTCCCATGGGCCATCGTCACACCACTCTGCACTACCTTGGATATATGCCGGTGCATTAACAGGGCCGGTTACCAACAGATTATTAAAATTGTTAGGATCAACTAAGTAGCGAGCAAGCAATTTACTTGATAGTTCATAATTCCCCTTGCTGTCTCTTATCTCAAAATCCTTCTCTAAAGGACAGTCAAAGAAATAAGGATTGTTACCATTAAGGGACACATCAACATTCTTACCGGCCTTGTATACACCACTATCCATGTGGTATATTGCCTTGGCATCAATACCATCTAGTGCTGTGGACCAGACTGCAAAATCAGAAAAGCTACCAGTGTAGAGATTATCGTATGATAATTCGCCGAGATCGACGTCATTGTCGTCATCCGCATCCTCCCAATCAACATCAGCTCCTAAAATAACGTAATCTGAGGATTCAAAATACCATGGGTAGGCAGGATTATATCCTATTGCAGACATTAGTTCTTCAGGCGTTAATGTAACACTTACCCCACCTATGACCTTTGACTCAAGGCCGACAAATGAGTATTGTAATGAAGCAGCTCGGGCCTGCCTGCTTGTCCAGGTATGTCCTGCGCCAGTACATGTTGCACTGTCATTTTCATGCGCAGGGTCACTAGCAGAACATGTTCCGTTAATTGTATCCCAATCAAATGACTCAGTCGCTGTATTCCATTTCCCATAATACGATTCATTTAAGGAGAGTGAACTAATACCGGCCTGCAATATATCCTCTACAGATATATTTGCTTCACCGATTGTTACAGCTTCAGCGGCCTCGGTCGAGTCGCCCTTACGCCAAAGTAATTCACCATCATCATTTGTAAGCTGAGGTAAATTATATTCTCCTATAAACTCACCATCAAGCCACAACTTAAATGATTGAGTCTCGCTTGAAAATGAAAAGACAGTGTGATGCCACAGACCGTCTGTTACTGCATCAGCACTTTTTGCTCTTGTGTAAACTCTCCCAAGACCATTATCAACTAGGAACCTTAATGTGCCGTCCTTATATATTGACAACCATATTTTATTGGGTGCGCCTTTGTTAGAAGCGATTGTTAACAAGTTTGAATATTTTGCACCCGGATTTGTCGTCTTAAACCACAGGCTCTTAGAAAAACTTGAAAATGAACCAGCAGACATATCAGTTATCATCCATGCATCTGGCCAACCTGAGGTGCCTGGTTGTACCCAACGGACAAACCATGGGGTGTTCCCACTTGAGTCAGCATTAAAATTATATGTGCTTGGATCTATAGTTGATGCATGATCTTGCCATATACCTTGCATTGAATAATCCGGATCATGCTCAATTATATTAACCCAGTCATCCGGATCTACGTATTCTGGTGATGAGATTGAATAACCATACTCATCGACAGCTGAGGCAACCTGAAATATTAATCCTTCATGGGCATATGTGTTGTTGTTATAGCTTTTGCCTTCCATACCAACATCAGGGGGCTCGTTAAGATTGACGTATTGATTTGCTACTGCCTGAATCAGCTTGTACCGCACAGTCGTGACACCATACAATTTATCGCCAAAATAAACCCTAACATTCTTTGTTATATCTTCAGACTGCCATGTCCCCGGTGCTGTCGGATCATTTGCAAAAGCAAAACCATAACCCCACGTTCCTGGCTGGTTATTGCTTGTAAAAGTCTCTAACTGTACAGGTGTACCGTCTGTGGGCCCAGAGTCTGAGTTCCAAAACCAGTCGCTTCCCGTTCCAGATGCATCTTGTGCTATAGTACTGGGTATACTTTCAAATGGATCTTTTCCTGCTAAGTCTCCAAGGCTGGAAAACATGTATGTCGTCGACTGCGACATTTTTGCTGATTTTGTATAATCACCATGAGGAGATGCTACTGGGAACGTATCCCATACAGTCGGTGCACCGGGAGGGAATTCCCATGGAGAATCTTCTGCTAACTCAATGCTTGACGCATTAATTATCTTTAACTCTGCTAGGTCGTCGGTATCACCATACCCAGAAGATGAGGCGTCATCGACCCCATCCATATTAAGATCTGCTTTTACGCATGAATTGAACCAGTAATTGCCGGTGCCATCGGTCTCTTTGGTATCAAACCTAAACCATGCAGTTAATGCGGATGATTCATCATAATCATAGCTCGATCCATCCCACATATACATGTTTTTTGACGGAACACTAGAGTTTTGTACAACATTCCTATCATATCTAGGTGGATACCACCTGCGGGAAGGTTCTGAGTTTGAGTTATACTCATAGTTCCCTATCCAGTCACGTTGATTTAATATAAAGAAACTATTGATGGCTGCTTTATTATTAAATTTCTCATCTTCATTGTACCGTCTAATCTTTCCGTCTGGGCCGACATCAAACATTATCGATCGACCTGAGTAGTCTGAGCCTTCGGACCAGTCGGCTTCAAATTCCAGCACAAACTTCTCTAATATAAAAGGTTTATCGATATAATTCGACATGTCTAACAATTGGCCTGGTGAGGCGTGAAACTTCGGGTGCATTGGAAAACCAAAATTACTAATTGGTAATGCTGCAGTCATAGAAGCAGATTGTATTATCTCTGTGCCCCTTGAAAAGCCTATGCATGCATTTTCGAAATATGTTTGCTGGAACTCAGCGTCTTTAAGTGTACCCCATGAACCTGCAAGGCCTGCATCGTATAATGAGTTTTCATTTACAAATTTGTCCCACTGATCCTTGGTTACATAGCCAGCAGCTAATGCCTGATCCCATGAAAGTGGTTGCCTTAATTCTTTTATGTGTCGGCCTGGGCCTATCTTTTCCCACTCTTTTGTCTCAAAGTTATAATAGACCATGGAATTATATTTTTGAGAGCCATAAGGTACCCCTTCATTCGTTGCATCGTAACCGAAGCTAGTGGGAGTGTCGGTTGGCAGCTCAATCGTGAATTGCATTTTACTACGGAGGGGGGAAGAAAAACCTTCAAATACATCAGGCGAAATTCCTTGTTCAAAAAACTCATTATCAATGTCTATATCAATTTGATCATCAATAAATGGGCCTTTCTTAAATACCGTTTGATCCTCTGTAAATCTTAAACCGGCGTCAGCAATTCCCTTCCTTGTTGCACCAATAGTTACTAGTCCTGATTCTATTAACGTTCTTTCATAGTCATCAGAATATACATTTGGTGTCATGACATTCGAGTTTAGCCATGGAGATTCAATATATGCAGGGAATACAAAGTTATGCTCGCTGTATTCTCTCCATGTTTGCTCATTCCATTCCGGGAGCGTACCGACTATTGGCAACCACCCAGTTCCCGGGTCTGCCATAAACTCGTCTTCCGTACGCCAACCCAATGATATATCAAATCTTTTTACCTCTGAGGTTGATTCATCAAACCAATATTCTCCATCATTGTATGTTGAACCATTTGTAGGGTCAGGTATACCATCATTATCATAATCTGGTAAGTAGTTCTCAGGATCCCAACCTGCAAGAAATGATGTAGTTATCTCATTAGAAGAGTTTCTATATAGTTTATTGTTGTTAATGTCTAGAGACAAATTTATGTCTGTCGTGGCAATAACGTTGTACCCGTCAGAAGAAAAATCATCATCCGGCCGGTTTGCCCAAAAAATGACATTCTCTACCGACTTTTGTGAACGAGCAGGAAGAGTCGTAGGGTATGAAACTAGGTGCCCATCCCCGCCTGAAAATGAACCTGTGACTTCGCCTTTTCCGCCCGGCGTGTACTTAGCTGAATTTGAAATATGAACCTTTGCCTGATTGTCGGCATGAATTTCAAGGTTCCCAACCTTACCAGGAATCGTTTGCCTTAATAGTACTCTATCTCCATCATGATGAGCTTCGATTTGTAGGCCGGAATTATTTACTGCCTTTGCAAATAATCCATTTATCTGGTTCCGGCTGCGTATTCTTCTACCGGATCTAACCTCAGTGTTTGCAGGGTTTGTTATTTTCCCCCTATTAAACTCAAAAGTTTCGCTAGTGGTGTCTTCAACATTTACTGTCCAACGATCACCGGTTGAGTGACCAGAAAATGATCCCCACTTCAACCTTATATTATTACCTGATGCATCTTCATTATCAATATCATCAAAATACCAAAATAGCCCTGTATAATTTATAACAAATTTTACCTGGCACTTACCCCATGAAACTGCAGAACCAGGTTTTATCTTAAACTGGATTGACTCTGTTGTGACGTTTATATCAGTTGTAGACAAGTGGGGTTCATTAGCCATATATTCATACTTGTTCCCGGGAACCTCTTCAGCAACGTGTTTTAATTCTTTCTCTGTAAATTTATGGCCATCTGCAAACGGTGCATAGGACATAACGCCATTCCACCGCCCATACGTCGCATCATATTCATACGTACCTGAATCTGATTCGCTGGCTCTATACCTCTGCGACGGCATCAACTCAAAAATAGTGTTTGAAACAGTCTCAGCGCTGCTTGAGGGATCTAAACCGTCGAATCTAACCCATGTAGGGGAAGAATCGCTGGGGTTGAGTGAATAATATATCGCATAATATTCGTCACTAGCATTAGGGTCTGCACCTACCCTAGATACATCGCCTCTTGCGTATACATCAATATCAAATTTTAAGGGTAGGGCGGAAGATGTAGTATCAATCTCATTTAGATCAATCACCTCCGTATATATAAATCCATCATCTTCTATATTCCCATATTTCGCGTTGGTAATCGTATAACTTTTCTTCGCATTACCGGTGCCAATATACATGTCAGGTGACCAGTCAGTCCAGTTATTCCTATACCGGTAATCTTCTAAATTTGCCTTACGCCACTTAAACTTATCAGGCTTAGGTAAACCGGTTAGGACCCACTGCCCTGTATTTACGGTCGTATTTTGATCATATACTAACTCCCCAGTCGTACCGTCTTCAGTCCCAGAGTCACTGTTCCATGGATTAGGCCAGGTGATCTTTATACCTTCAAGTTTTTTCTCTACGCTCTCTGTCATAGTACCTGCAACTAAATTGCAACCAGTAATAAACTCTGCGTCTGAAGTTATTGGCATTTCAAATTCTAGGGATGATACATCTGGGTCCGCTACATATCCGGTGCCTGGATCAACCTCAAGTAGTACACTAAATGTGCCCAGCGATGGATCAGCACCGCCTATTGCACTGGCAGGTTCATCAGAGCCGATTGCAGTAGAATGAGGAATTCCAATAGTACCAATAGATATTGTTAGCCTATAATCATACTCTGTAGAAAAACTATCAATCCCTGTATATGTAGGGTCACTCCACGAAATACCGGTCCATTGTCCGGACACTTCTGGATTGTCTGTGTCTTCAAAGGTACCTGAAAATGTGGGTGTAGGCCAAGTAGAAGATTCTACTATCTCGATTTCGTAAACTTGTTCTCTGATCAGCTCCGAATTTGATTCAACAACTAAATCATCAGTAACAGTACTTTTACCAGCTGTTGCAGGAAGCAAATCTATTGACCCTGCAGAGTCAAACAGTGTTATAGTACTAGCATCACGGGGGCGGGCATAGAAATATAACCATGCTGTTGCATATGCAGAGTCAAATATAATTGTTTTCGAGTCATCAAACGGGACGGCTGGTTCATTACCTGATATGCCACCTGGTCCGGAGCGGGATATTGATGGGTATGATAAGGGTTCACAATCATACTCATGTTGAATGACTCTGACCGGTTTATTCAGGAACCCGGAGGTCATTCCGAGACTAGGGTATACCTTATTATGATATACTGCCCTAACCGATTCTTCTGTTAATACATCATTCCAGACAACAAACTCATGAATTTCTCCATCTAGCAATCTAGATAGTGATGTGTCATCGGGTGCTGCATTACCAATTATACATGATGACTGGTACCCTCCGGATACTCCTAAGAATGCTCCAAGTGCCGGATTCGAATTTGAAGGGTGTTTCTCTGATAATTGACATTCTGATCCATTAATATAAATCTTTGCAGAATTATCACATGATGATGCGTCATGCACAGCCGCTATATGGAACCATACATTCGGCTCAAATATATTGCTGCTAGTTGTTGCAACATAGTCATTATCAGCATAATCGACGCGGTAGCCTATAGAATTTGTTCTATAACCCTCAGCATCATTTAACATACCTGTGTATGTAAATAATCTAATCCCATGACTACCGTATGTTGGATCCTGGCCTCCGAATTGTACTATCGTGCCACGATCACCTTCACCAGCTGAAACTATTTTTACCCAAGCAGCAAAAGAAAATCTAGATGTACCGGTGGTGCCTATTATATTATCCCACACAGTGCTATACCCAATATCAATATAAGGTATTTCAGATGAGCTATATGTTTGCAAAAACTCTACTGATGTATGTACAGTACCTGGGCCGTCGTCCGTTATTCTTCTCTTGATGTTTCCGTAATATGTACCGTCATATGAGCTATCTAAAGATGCATCAGCGACAGTAGTACCCGGGCTTATGCTGGATCCTTTGCTTTCAGAAAACTTATACCATGCGACTAGTGAACTAGCATCGCCGTCAGTATAGTGCAGGTCTCCAATCTCTGGAGAAGATACTTTATATGATTCTGTTAGTTCATAGCTTTCTAATCTACGAGGTATTTTGGGCATCTCTTTTGTCCTATCTCACGAGGCTATCAATATTATAATCTAAATTTAGCTATTGTTATCTGATTAATCATAACGTCGCTTGGTGTACATAATTTTACTTTCATACACAAATAATTAGGACTTTCGATAGAAAGTAGGCTTGTATTTACAAGACAAAAAAAAGACCCCGCCGGAGCGGGGCCTGACGTTTTACCGCCTGTTAACTTATTTTCCTCGGGGCTTACGCCCTTTCCTTGCTATCTCCCCCGCCTCTCGACAGGTTCGGTAATTGTTTAAGTCAACTCCTATTCCCATAGGGATTGGGTTGATGTAATTTTCCTGGATGAAAAATTAAAATATTGTCTCCAATATCCCAAACAGCAGGGTCTCTTGTTCTTGTACTTAATTTCTTGACCTGATGATTAAAAGTTTTAATAGAGCCTATTAAGCTCGCTGTAGAATTTTGAATTTGTAACTTATCACGAAGAAAATTTTATTCGTCACCGAACACAACCAACCGTAATTGAGTAATTCTATCCACAATTTCATTTATTCTTCATTCCCTTACTCTCGTTCCTCCTCCTAGCCCTGCTGCCGCTCCTAAACAAATGCGACAGCGCAAATAATCCCATGGTGTTCAACCAGTTGCCCAATTGTACATAGTTATCATAAGACAGTCTATCTTAATAAGAAAGCTATTGGAATCTTTACCTCCTCAGATTGCTAATGACCTGATCATATATATTGCACCGGAGTTATTTTTTCCAACCGCCAAACGTAATACTATCAGTTCCAGATGGCATATCGTTATATATCATTCCAGCAGCAGACGAAATGTGATCATGAGGACGCAATTCGCTAGTAGACATATTCATTGATGATACAACATCATTGACATGAGGGCCAGAAGAATATCCTCCACTAAAATTATTCCCTAATACGTTACCCTTAACATCTTCATTGTAGTGATGGAATGTTACGTCTGTATTTCCAGTGGGGCCTGGGCTACCTTGTATCAATCTTATACCACATAATTTGTCATGATAAAAATATGTGTTACGTTCCTCAAGTGTGGGGCTGAGTATGAACGTATTCAAAAACACATCACTGCTAGAGAATTTTACATATGGCATCCCGGTGTTCACAGTTGTTTTTATAAGGCCTGTTTCAAGCGTTGAAGTCGGGTCTTGGTACAAATTATTCCCTGCGCTATCTGTTGCATGTTGAGTTATATTATCATAAAGCATAGTGGCCGTTATATCAAGCGACGAATTGTTTATTTTCTCTGTCGTTGCCTGTAAAAGCTGTTTAAACGTTTTATGTCCACCGATGTCAACATTTTCATCCTGATCCATGGAAAACGTGCGAATGTCTGAGACGTCCGTTGGGACGCTTGAATAACCTGGTTCATGGATAGAAGGTATTACGTCCCGGTTGACTTTGTGATAGCCTAAGTTTCTGGAAGTTATCTTTAATGTGAAATGACCCCTAGACCAACCATTTTGAAGTGCTTCCTCAATAGGTGGTGAATCAGGATCATATGCATATTGGTTAAACCAGTCAGGCGTTATCTTTACAAGTCTCTCAGAATCATAATCTGCTGTAAACCATGTACCGGCAACAGGTTCGCCAGCTGGCCAGCCGTCGTCGGGAACACCTGCCGGTAAATCGATATCAATCAAGTCCCACATATCTTCATATGCAGGAGGCTTTATGTATTCACATATAAATACCTTTGATTGGTTCGGGTTTCTAAATTTCCTGACTGCACGAAGGGTTTTTGACATCAGCCTCTTGATAGAATCAGTATTATTGACTACAACCTCAATTAATTGTGGGTTTAGTTTCTCATAATTTTCCCAACCCTCAAAGGCATGCCACTGAAATTCATTTAGGTTTGCTTGCTCATAGCCGCCTGCAATAATCCATTCATCAAAATCTGAAATCCCATCGCCACTAGTATCTGCCGGATGAGGCAAACCCGTATATGCGGCTATCGTCTCGCCGGCGTCAGAGGTATATAATCCCTGGCCAAGGGTATCGATACTCATTGTTTGGGTATCCGGATCTGGATCCCAACCGGTACCTTTATCAAAATCGTCTGGTGGAATATCACCATCAGAGTCGTACTTGGGGCGGGCACACTGGATTGTTAACCCTGAATCATTGGACCACCGGGGTGGCTTTACAACTCGAGTTACATATATTTCCTCAGCAATCGCCCATTCACTCTCAGATGATGTACCAGGGTACCCTAGCTCAATAGCAGTCTTATAGCCAGATGTTACTTCATCATAATATAAAATTGTCTCTGAATCTATGTAGGCATCAAATTCAGGTGCGGTGCTACCCGGAATAGGTGTAGGGTCACCATCAGCGTTTAATTCTAGGGGATCAACAACGTTGAACCATACTGCATATCTTCCTCCGGAAACTGTATTAAGAACATGGTCTGTGCTTTCGTCTATTGCATCAGTTATAACAAAGTGTTTTCCTGCGTAATCCTCTACACTAGGGACAGATGTTGTTATATCGGAAGGTTCAACTAGATCAGGAACAAACTCATAATATAGTGCCCACTCTTCCTCGGTAAGATCTACAAACATTATATCATCTTTGTCGACATAAGGTGCAAAATCTGAGGCAGGTGTCGGCGCCGTTGAGTATGCCGCGAAACTGTTTGTGCCGTCCGTCCATAGCTTGTTTCCTAGCGTGTCTCTTTTTTGAAATGTATTATCAACATCAGGAAATCTTATGTAGTAAGTTTCAGGGCGTAGGATTGAGATTAGCTCTTCCCCATCATTCTCTAATATACCATCATTATCAAATTCAAAGCGCTTTTTACTGCCGGAAGAATCTTCTAATGTAAATGCCTGCCCATTTAATGTTCGGAGGTATTCTATTTCCCAATTAGGTGATGGCGTCCAGGTGTGGGCAGCACCCTCACATGCTGCTTGATCTGTATTATGTGCTGTAACCCCACTTGAACAAGATCCATACGTTTCATCTATTACCTGACCTGAATAGTTGAATACTAAAGAACCGGAAGCATATAGGCTACTATCGTCTAGATCTTTTAAGTTGTTAGTAACATGCTCTTTGTATGTTGTTTCTACAAACGGACTAATCTTAGATTCTTGCCAGGTTAGGTAACCAGGGAGGGGAGCACAGCCGACTGAATCTTCGTGGGTTTTAGCTATAGCCTCGAATTGCCATACATCACCTGAATTGTGGCCCTGGTTATTGTCAAAAACTGCATATAATCCATGATCTAGATCAAGCCTGCCCGCGCGTCGCGCGAAGAGAAACGACAATTTCACCGCATTAATCAGTCCGATATCAGCGGTGACCGCGGGGGAGGACCACACACGAAACTTAATCGTGGAGGCTGTAAAGAACGGTATTATGGGTGATGGGGTCGTGGGTGTAGATGAATAAGTCCAGTGGGGAGTCTGTGTGTATTCATGAGTTGCATCTTCGCCTGCAGGGTGCGAGTCATTATTCAATTGAATTATTCCACCATCATCAATATCTATCCATGCAGAGCCGTCATGAAACTGAATTTTATAATACTCGGTAGGGTCATTAATGTCGCCGCGGCCAAAGGCTTTAAGCGTAACAGCAGTGGTACCACCTGGAATTTCTAGAAATTGATATCCTGATACTGTCGTAGAGCCCAAGTTGGAGAATGTTAAAACAATCTCAGTCTCAGATGTTGATGTGTTTGATAACTCTATAGAGTCAGACCACACGCCGTCAGATTTCGACCATTGGAACTTGTCGTACGTAGATGATGATGATACCGGATATGCGGCAGCACAGCGAATAAAATATGTCTCAGCACCAGCACCAGCAGCAATAACGTAATCACCCAATATTGTCAAGTCATTTATCCCCGCACCATCAAATAACGGTGTACGTGTAAATCCTTCAACAGAAGGACTTGATTCCATATGTTCTACACCATCTTCATAAGGCTCAAAGTATGTCCTGTCGTTGTCAATGAATTGAGTTATAGGATTTGATCTTCTACGAGAATCTTCCGCTACGTCGGATTGTAGTATCCCCTTTATATCATGAGCAATAAAATATGCATCCGGTGAATTACGGGATGCTCTGCTCCTAATCTCTAGGGGTTCTAACACTCCATCATATTGATCCGGATCTTTCATGCTTACATTTGACATAATGACCGGGTATATGAGCGACCCAACATCATCCTGAATGTAAGCAACAGGGCCAGCTAAGCACTGTTCTATGCCATCATCATTCGTTTGCCGGTATCCCCTGCTAAGACTTTGCATGTCTTCATAAGGCAGAAATGCACTTACGACTTTTGTGATACCAGGTTGGGTTGGTGTATATGGTTCCTCAGAAACACTTACATTTAATGATGTATCAGCATCTGGGTGCGTTACATCTTGAACTGGAGGTAATACTGTACCTGCTATCGTATTTGTGATGTCAACATAAAAGTCAGTATCACCATCATCAACTAGCGAAATAGTAAATGCATCTTCTGAAGATGTAGTAGGTAAACTTATGTTGTCATTTTCGTCAAATACGTCGGTATTGATAATACCATGCGCGAGGCACGTAATACGAACAACAGACGAATCTTCATCTGAAATTTCTGCTACAAAATAATCATTTATATTTCCTGCTACAATTGCCTGATAAACAGGGTTTCCAGCATTATCGGTGTTTACCTGTACGTACTTTTTACCAGAATCATATTTGCTGCTGTTAATTCTATCAACCAACCTCTGGGCAACAATGCCAGCAGTATCGTAGCTATCAATAGAAACCCGTATAGAACCACCATTATAAGAAACGTCAGGATTATTATCGGCATCCACAGCAAAGACTGGGTCTAGTAGTCCATCATCACCAGGATCAGCAGAAAGTTGTGCTGTGTCGAACCAAACATAAAAGTTTTTATTTGGGTGAGGCAAATAGAAATATGCTGCTTGTGCTATTTTATGAGTGAATGACTTAACAGCTATATAGCCTTCATTACCCATCCATTCTAGCTCTGTTATATCTTCCCAACCAGGAGAATCATAATTAAACCATAAGGCCGGGTCCATTTCATCATCTTCTTTCCCTTCAGCCCGGGACGTCGTTATTATAGTCCTCCCGGCAACTGTAACATCATTAGCCCATAGTGTGTGATTATCTGAATCGTAGTTGTTATTTGTTGGAGAAAGAACATCAAACCCTACTAAATCAGCAGAAAATTCCTCAACTGATGATTCTAGTCTTTTCCATATTAATTTTCCATCCACTTCCTTCTGCGGGATGTTTGTAAATAGTTCGGTAATGTTCGGTTCATAATTAGATACATCTACGCTTCCACCTTTTACTCTCCACGTAGCGCCGGGGGCATCTAAATCATAGTCTAGCCATGTCTGCTCAGTATAATCGAATAGCTTCCCTGTTTTCTCTTCAGCAACACAATTAATATCATATGTACCGTAATTATAGACAATTCTTTTCTCTGCAGTGAATCTTTGGCTAATCAATGCGCTGTCGGAAACAGCAAAGACTAAAGAGTCGCATGTATAGTCTCTATCCCTATCCGGTAAATCGATCCCGGGGCGCAAGAGTTCAACATCAACCGGTGCGTTGCCTTTGTGGGGTGAAACATTATCTAAATCTGTGGTCTCTGGCAAAACTGGCGGAGGCGTTATTATTGGGCCGTAATCTCGCTGCATAACACGAATTATATTTTGGTTTGCAGGGGTTGATGTCATAAATGGAACTATAAACTGTTCGCTATTATGAATCTCTTGATTGGTAAGATATGCCATTGTACGGTCAATGGATTGCGGGTAGCATTTTACCTCTAATGTATGTCCATATGTTGTAGCAGTCTCAAGATGCGCGGCATAACCCTCCGGTAATGAATAGGACCATAGGTCATAAAACTTTGTTGTTGCTGTTGAGGTAGGCATTGTAGGTATCTTTGTAATGCCGGCAACATTATACCATATTAAGTGAGGCGAATTTGCGTCAACGCCGACATACGGCTTATAGTTGTCATTCCACTCAGAGACTACGATGCCTTCATCATCTACCTGCCCTATCTCATAAACTGTTAGCCCTTCGTCATTAGACCATAGCTGGTTACTAGCATCGATAGTGAACCCAAGATCTGCATGTGTGAAGGGATCTTCTAGGATTACTGCTGGATACCAGTATCTAGTAGGATTAAATAGAAATATAAAGTTGCCAACATAATGTGATGTTATATTATCATCGTCAAGAACACGTTGACAGTAACCTAGACTTCCATGGGTCCTTAACCAGCATTGAAAATCTGTTGGTAGGTCGCCACTATCCTCTGAAACCTGTACCTTTCCTGGCTTTTGCAGGTTAACTTGAACTATAAAGTTATCGTTATCATCAAGTACTGCAGTGACATCATCATCAACTTTTGCACCCTGGTAGAATGGATGAGCTGGATTTAATAGGGCAGCTGGAATATTGCGGTTTAGCCTCTCAATAATCTTAAGCGTAACATCTTTTGCCTTATCATACCGATTAATGTGTACAAATACAAGATCAGGAGTTTGCCGGGCCTTTAGATCACCGGTATCAACATCAGTTGGTATGGGTGAAATTGCTGCCGGCAGAGAGCTATTAAAGGGTGTAGCACCTAAGACATCAGTGACATTAAATTTGATACAAAAGCATCGGAAATCAAAATCATATATAGTAAACCATCTATTGTGAAGGGCATCCTCATATGGTGTATATCCTTCCCTCAGCAACCATGTTATTTCGTCTATTGCAGCTAACTCGTAGCCATGCCATGTCATCCAGCCTGATACTTCTAGAGGTGTCGGGACAGACGTGATTGGGTCAACTAATATATTACCGTTGATATCTGTTGACATCCTAGATGGCAACACATCCGGAATTTCATCCTCATCAATGTCTGGTGACCAGCCAACATTCTCAGGTACCGTATAAGATCCAGAACCAGAACCAATTAGGGACCATAATGTGCTGCCTGAACTGTTGACAGAAGTGGGCCAGACAACGGCACCACCATCAGGATGTACATCTGTTGCTGCAACCATTGTTATACCATTATCATTCGACCAGTAAGATTCTCCTGTGGAAGGGGTCTCTATTACTGACATTGCATCAACGTTATAAATTTCATACAATGCTTTCTGTGTTTCAACATCATTTCCAGAAAGTTCAAGCTTTGATAGTTCTCTAGCAGAGACGTCTATCCCTAGCCCAGATGATAGTGCTGGACGTGGATCTTTATCATCATACTTTTTGATGTCATTTGTTTGGGTGTTACCAAAATTAAACCAAAAATGATTTTTCCGATCTTTCATTTCTTTTTCATGAAGATCATATATCGTAAAGTAAGGGCCTACAGATCCGTCATCTGATATCGTTGAGGGTTTCCAACCTCGCTCAATGGGATCAGGCGTTTGTGATATATCTAGGCCGTTTTTTGCGTCTAATGTGTCTGCTTGGGCCCATGAATAATTTTTCTTATTCTCTAAAATACTATCATACAGCTGGGTATTATACTTCTCAGTCCTTGGCTTCACCGATGAAGTAGCCGTCCAGGGTTCTTTCCCAGGTTCAAGATTATATTGTTCCCCGATATAGGGCCCATCTGGACTTTGTAGCGGAACTATCTCAACTGTAGCAACTTGCTGCTGCCATTGGGTCATGACATCAAAGTCATTATGAAACTTTGGTTGACCGAAATCTCTTTGTTCTACGCGGTGGTCAGGATATATTTGTATTTTACCCGCAGCTTCCTGCATAGCAGTTATTGCAGCTTCTGGCTTTAGAGACCTAACCTTAAATTCCCATATGGGTGCCTCAACATTAGGATCTGTACCGTCTGAGTACCCTGTTTGAGCAGGTAGCTTAATATATACACCATCTGCTAACGGTTGATATGTCGTTTGAATTATCCCGGTGGGTGCACCTATATTTCTTTCTGTGCCCTCTATAGGGACCAACGTAATCCCATTAGAGTCGTCGAAGTCACCCTGTGACCAGCGAATCTGCTGAGTACCTGCGACTATAGTCCATGAATCTCCGATAGTGTGCTTCTGTTCTGCGCCATAATATACATCTTCAAATCCATCATAATCAAAACGTATAACAATTCTGTTGTCACCATCTTCAAGGACGTTACCATCATTTGACAAAATAACATCACCATCTGCTGATGTTGTTATTAACTCATCATTCTTATACCACTTTATTGTATCAGCAGATCCTTCACTTGCGGTTGCTATCTCAACCTTATAGATTGCTATTCCTTGTGAGCTATCATAGGAACCACTAGCTACTATTATATTTTCTTCACCTTCGGATGTCGTTTCTGTTATGTTCTCAAGTACTACATTTAAGTCATTTAATCCTGAGGAACCTGAGACTGGCATGAAGATTGGGTGGGAAATTGTAAAAACGTCATCATCATCCGGATCGGCAACCTGAACTCTGAATGTTGCATCAAATTCGCCTTCATACGATCCTGATACTTCTAATTTCATTATCCCGGGATCTTGGATGTCAAATAACTCTACAAACTTATCAAAGTCATGATCATAAGAAAAAACAGGAAATATTGCTGCCGGCACAGGGACTATTGAACCGGGCCCAAGCCCCATCATGGAATCATCAAAATAAACGTCTGAATCCGGGGCGTTGCCATCAACTACAATTCTAGATCTAGTACCAGCAGAAAACTTTGGAAGCATTCCTGTTAGCTGATCTTTAATTGTAACTACGCTTACACCTTGTCGAAAAGCAATTGACTCGTCAACAGAGCCAGATGGGGGTGTTGCTGTTGTCATAATTAAAACCTCTTAACCTTACCTACAAACTGTTGTAACGTCATGGTACCTTTAAGCCCATGGCGGTTCTTATCACCAAGGTATACATCACTATAGTTATACGACATCTTTGCTCTCTCTAACATGTGCGACTCAATAACGAAGTTAACTCCCATAAAATGAGTTTTTCTGGGTATTAATTTTCTTAACAAAAGTCCTATAGCATTATCAAACCACTTAAAGAACTCAAAGAAAGATCTGATATTTACTTTTCCAGTTAACCTATTGAAATATACTTCTCTTAAGAATTCTAAGTCAGGATAACTTTGGGTAAACACATTCTCTGGTGCACCGAGCACATTATCTAACGAATCAAGTGTTGCAAATATCTTAATAATATCATCATTTAGCGCTTGGTACGATGATATATCGATACTAAACCTAGTATCATCTGATGGTGTTTCACTGGGTTGGATGCTATGAACCGGAGCAACATCAGTTTGGAATTCTTCTATATTATGTGTATACTCAAACCCACGAACCCTAACCTTGTTATCAACTGCTTGTTCATCAAACTTTGCATCAATTGTGCCATAATCAAATCTTTCTGGTTTTATATTTGAAATCTCTGACTCGAAGCCGTAGCCCATCATGTGAAAACTCATTTCATCTTCCACAGATGAATCTCTCCATAATGCACCCCGAGAGCCGGAGACGGTACTTTGTGAGAAATCGAACATCTCCATCCACCCCAATGCTGTCATTGAAGCTGCATTGTATGCTTTATCAGCAGCCTCATCTTCAATTGAGGCAGTTACTTGCTGGTCAAAGGATATGTCAATTCTCAGTCTTTCCCATGAACCTGAAGGTACTGTTGCAAAGTTGAAGTTCTTAGAAGGATCTTCTACACCAACAGAAAATGGATTTCTTACATGCTCTTTAAACTCAGCTGTTGTTAACGCCTTTGACCAAAATCTAAACTGTGCAATTTCACCAGAAAAATTTGTTACCGTAGGATCTGAAGCTTCATCTGCAGTATTTAGTCCTAATAAGCCAACATCTGCAGATGAAGGCAATGATTGTGAGCCTATCGCAATAAATGGCCCCCATGTATTTTTACTAACGTCCGTATCTGACCAGAACGTTTTGTTATCTTCATGTAAGGTCTCTTGAAAATACGCTCTATCTTCATGGTACTCTCTAACCTCACCCCTAAAATTTCTAGAAACTCTAAGAAAGTATGATGATGATACCTCTGACTGGATCTGGTCAGCACGTTCCCGGCCATATGCAATGTTCCACTGTTGCCCGTTAAATAGATTACAGCCAGTTACTTCTAGGACCATTTGTTTTGCTGGAGTGCCGGCACTTAACTCGGGACGGACTGTCCACCTGACTGTTCCGTCATCAACAATTATCTCTTCTCCAGTTTCTTCATCCCATGCTGGTTCTCTCATTGCAACTAGGTTCGATAGAACAACATGGCTGTCATCAGGGCCGAATGTCGACTGGATCCTCATTAAGCTTTGTGTCACAGGGTAGAATGTTAATGTCGGGCGGTCGTACTTATAAATAGCCTCGACTGTAAACGAGCCTGATGTGAATAGTCCGTCATCCGGAGTGTAGTCAAATCCGTGGAAAGAGCCATTTTCTTTAACAAAAAGTGACTCTTCGGCAGAAAGATCCGGGTGGTGGTGATTTATGACACCTAACTCTCCGCCTGAAAAATTGGGAGCTGAAAAGTATGGTTTGTCATAATACACAGGTACATACCCATGAATTGCTGCATACCCTGCTTCTGTTTGATCAATCGTCACAGCTTCATATGGCGCGCCCATGTCTGGATCCCCGAAAACGCCCCCGGGAACTCCATAACTTGGGTGATCTTCATAAGTAATGTAAACACCGGTAATAAGGTGTTTCCATACGCCAATTTCAGCGGTACCGTCATTGTTCCACGTCATCATTTGAGGATTAGATGAATAGCCAAGATCACTTAGTGGTGCTTGGTATATTTCATCCGGGCCTACCCAAAGTGGGTTGCCATCGATATCCGTTAATTGCGCTCTTGATCCATCATTATTATCTTTTCGTTTCCAAAGCTTAGCACCAAACTCGTCGACAGCCTGTATAAGGCCATTCCATGGCATGAGGTCATCTCCGTCGTACTGTAATAGTTCTACCGGATAATTTCCTGCCCTGCCCCCACGAGGTTGATAGAGCCTCACGATACCATCTCCATCCTCAGAGACATTATATGCCTTGAATCCTGAGCTAGTTGATATCGTCTCCGTTATTTTTTGAGCTATATCAATCCTGTCTAATATCCCTACGATATTTATCTCTACATAAGAATCATCATCAATAGAACTATCATTAGTTGTAATAAACTGGTAGTACGTAATTGTTTCATCAATATCTTTTAGCTTTAATATCTTTCTATCTAACAATGAAGAATCAGAAAGATAATCAAATGACTCTGTGTTAATAGGGCCGCCTAGCTCGGTGTCACCCAGGGTTATATTACCAGGTAAACTGTAGTCTAATGAAATGATTGTTTCGGCGACCGGAATATTCGTGTCGGGAGGGCACGGGCCGACCTCTACCCTTGATCCTGACAAAAAGGGTGACATAATAAATGGTGTAATAAATGGGGACTTAAGATAATCAGTTGCCGTAGTTCCCAAACTATCTATTACAGGATCAGCATCCCATGGGTTTATATTTGTGGGGGCACCGCCAGAATCAAATGGCGCATCTAGATATGAAAATGAATTACCGATACCCGGGGCTGGGCGGTGTTCGTTAACCCCCGCCATTGTACCAGAAAAATCTAGCATAGCTGCAACCTCTACACGGTTACGTCGGACATCATTAAGTGTCTTTGTTCTTGATCCACCATACTCTCTAAACCTGAATAGTTTGTCTGGCGAAATTCCCATTGAAAGCATTAACGCTCTGATTCCATGTTTAGTTCCTTTGGACTGCAAGATTTCATTTACGTTAACTAGAACTCTTCTCCAAATTTGATTCTGTACAAACTGTAGGCCCATGTCAGACAAACCCTGATCAGGGGTAAGGTTTTCCCCATCCTTATATTGTTCTAAAGAGGCGTCAGAAAAACACCTTGGTAACTCGAACCCATATTGGTTTGCTAGATATGGAAGAAATGCATCGGCGATTGTGTCTTCAGAATCATAGTCTACATGCATTAAATTTGAAAAGTTGTCCAAAAACATTTTCATTTCATCAAAATACCTAGCCCAAGTATACAGCATTGATGATATTATCTGTGGTTGTCCTAGTTGGCCAAGCCCGGGCATTGCTCTTCCTTGGGTATATGTGTATTCATCCCTGAGGTATGCTTCTATATTTTCAAACCCTTCTTGAGATTGTGCTTCCATTAAATAATGTTGTGGTATTAACTTTGTAATCATGTTCGGATTATTTACGTCATACCAATTCGCGTCATCTAACATTTCACAGTTTAGAGCCTTTACGTCTTCTTGGCTTGGAAACAATACAGGGTTCAGCTCTTTTTTCTCTAGGGTCATTGGGCTGGCAACGGTATCATCCGGATCACCCGCGGTAGCATCTGCGGGGTTCTTATTAATCTCGTTGTCTCTACATTCTAATTGAAAATTCTTAATCCTAGAATGTAACCCGGAACCAGAAGAATCTAACACTAGATCATTTGATTCATATTCTCCCCATGGTTCATTAAAACGAAAACATAGTTTAAGATCTCCGGGGGTATCTGAAAATACGTTACGTGGGGTTAGATCTTTTAATATCGACTCAGATCTTGTGCTGTGCCAGATACGAAATTCATCTAATGATCCGGAAAACGTCTGCGTAGGGATAAAACATCCACGAAGCTTTGCAGAGAGTCGGTTGTCAAGTGCCTCTGATGGTATTACAGCTGGTATACCGGTGGCTGGGTCGTATCTGTCGGGTGCCAAAGAATAATCAGTACCTGGTAACCAAAGAGTCTCATCAATTGTTTCCCATCCGCCCTGAAAGTGTGTTGCACCGGATCCTATTAATAATGGTGATACATGAAAAGAGTGTGGTGTTAATGAAGTATTAACGTCAGCTTCGTCAATTGCCGTTGAAAATGTTGCCATATTATAACTACGTTCTGAAGTTGTGGCTAGCTTTCCGTCTAGATACATCTTGATATTGTTTTGACCATACGTCCTATCATATGTTGCACAAACATGAGCCCAACGGCCCTTAGGTATCTCCATTGATGCGCTTAAATGATTACTTCCAGAAGATGATATGAACACCATGTCACACACTTCTAACCCTCGAGGGTCTTCTTCTAAGACAGCATCATAACCACGCCACTCAGCCCAGCGCTCTTCGCCCCACTGTGAAGCATTTGGGTCGTTTGCTGCGCAGTCCGGACGGGGGTCAGTCCATGTCTCTCCAGCTGTGAAACATGAGGCCTCACTAGTGAAAGCTCCATCGGAACACGTTCCTGTACTATTGTCATAGAATCCAGTGAAACCTAGTGCTTCGGCCGAGTCAATAGTTGCTCCGGTATCCCATTGTAATGCGCCGGATGAATCTACGGTTTGAATTTCGCGGTTCTTCAGTCTTGAGTCTAGTAAACCTAATGTAAAACCGGTAGTACCGAACACGTCAAGCTTCTGGCATATTACTTGGTTCTCATTATACTCATCTGGAAAGTCTGCAATTCCATCTTCATCATAGTCGCGGCCTTTTCCAATAGGAATAAATATCTGTGTTTCAAAAGATATAGATTCTTCACCTGGATCAAGTATGACATTACCACGTTTTTGTGTTAGGCTAGGAAACATCGCGCCGGCGCGGTCATTTATTGCAATATGTGTACCTTCCGCAACTGCGCCGAAAAAGTTTAAGGCACCTATGTTCTTTGGGAATAAATCAAAAACGTAACGTTCAAAACCTGTAAGCCTATCAAAAAACTTCTCTAACTCTTCTTTTGTTCCGTCAAACGGGTATGCATTAATAATAGAATCAAATGCAACGTTGACCTTTGCTTCTGCTGAATTGAAAAATGTATGATTTTCAAATTTTGTCCAGTCAATATTCAGTTGCTGGGTCGACTTAAGTCCCGTGCCGGGATTATCAAACTTAAATGATCTATGATCAATTACGCTACCAGACATGTCTGACATTGTTTGATTTTCAATCCTGCCGGCTCCACCTATTATTCTGCGCACAACCGCAGGAGTGAATATTCTCGACTTACTAGTAATAGCCATTATAGATCAACCCTAAATCTTGTACCTTTGCACTCATAAACAATCTCATTACCATCAGTAACAATTAGCAAGTCAATTGTGTAAGAGCGGCCAGGGAATAAAGAACTCATCATAACCTCAAAATACATACCGGCTGAATCCGTTGAGACGCGGGTTCCATTTTTGTCGTTCTCAAATGGAATGATGAGGTCACCGGAAATCGTGTCTCTAATCCTATAATACATCTCATCAAATATAATGCTTTCAGCCTCTAATGCAATTTTGGATGAACCAAGGTTTTGGTTATGATCCTTAGCAAAGACCCGGAACTTTGCTCGTTCTGTCGTTTTATATGCCGGTTTTGTATTTAATAAAGAGAAAGTTAGATTTCTCGACGTTGCGTTATATGCTGACCTCGTTGAGGTATTCATTTCCAACGTCCCTGTAAGAAGTGTAATATCAGTACCAGAACCATCAGACTCTGTATTTCCTGACCATGTGGTAGCAAAAGTAATAGAGCCACTAGCGATTATATGATCTTGTAAAGTTGTAGAGTTTCCTTCTTGGTATCTAGATATATCAAAATCGGAGTCTGTCACAGTCCCGGCGTCAGGTTCAGATGATGGCTCACCGCTAGTGTCTAATGTTACATGTACAACACCCAAGCTAAAAACTGCGGCTGAAAATCCTGCAACATCATTTATTGCTGTTGCTGTTGCAGTCGCGATGTCTGTGGATATATCACCAGACACTATTGTTATCTGTATAGGGTTTGCTAGCCCAACAGGCGCTACATCTGCATCTTCACCAAACCAAAAATTATATGTTGTACCCGGGGCTGCTTCGTTGTCAGTAATTGAAAAATAAAGACCCAATAGATTATTGCTGTCTTCATCATGATCTACTAGCTCTACCCTAATTATCTCTGCTTGTGATGATACTTCTCGGGTCCCGTCAATAACCGGTATCGTAAATGATGCTTCATACCTACCGGCTTGTTCAACATCTTCTGTACCCCATGCTGTGAGCCGAGGGGCATCAACTGTCGCAGAGTATGATCCAGTAGAGTATGTAAGCTCGAGCTTGTCGGGGGGCCCTGACAGTTCGTAGTCTTCGGCAAACGCCAATGTACCCCTAACTGTATTTTGAAACTGTAGCTTCGTCGGAGCATCAAATATTGCATTCTTACTATTATCTCGAAAAGAATCATTCCATGAAATTGTTAAACGTGGCCGAAGATACTGGTTTAAGGCATGCCGAGATGCAAACCTCTTGAGAAAATATGTCTTTCCATCTTGTTCTTCTAACTCAGAAAACGATATTCTGAACCCATTTGAATCTATTGTTGGACTATCACCTATCATTTCTTTTATGATGCTTGTAACATCAAAAGTAAATGGCTCAGTACCCTCTATAAACTCCTTTGAAACATACATTTCAGCAGAAGCATCAGATGAGCTACAGTACACATCTAAATTAGCTATACCTATATTGCCTTTTGCATCAGCCCCGGGAGAGTTCCACAATATTGGTTCCCCAGAATATGAAGCGGTCACAAAGTTACAAATGTCTAGATCACTAAATGCGCCGGTGTCTCTACCTCCACCCTCCGTAAATGATTGTGCTAATGGAAATACTTCAACATTAAAATTGGTAGGTGCCATCTGGCCGTCGAGAATATCATAAAGATAAAGTGTTGCCGTAAAATCACTGTGAGATGAATCTAGCGTTGCCATTTCATCTAAGATATCCAGATCAAAATCAATAAAGATCCTAGAAAGCTCAACTGCAGTGTCAGGAATAAGATCATTATCTGTATCTAGATTGAATGTACCGGCTTTGTTTCCTTGTTGGGTTACTGTGACTGTAAAGTCTGAATCTGCAACAGTACCTGAAGAAGCGTTTTTGACTATGCCTGTGGGATCTATAGTTAATTCAACTTCACCTAAGTCTTTGTCTATTGCAGTAAAAGCCCCAACTGCGTCGAGTGCTACCTGTGCTGTGGCTGCTATGGTTTCCTTTGAATCGCCAGATGTGACTGTTATTTCAATAGGTGTGGCCGAGTCAACCGCCGGATCATTCCCGGCTGCACCTACATTAAACCATGCATAGTATTTCGTGTCTGACTGATCATATAATATAAAGTAAAGACCATCAAGGTTTTCTTCACTAATATCATGGTCACAAAATACTATTGACAGGACTTCACTTTGGTTGACTGCCTCTATAGCAGGAAGGGATGACTCTCCATATAATTTGAATAAATCTAGTGTACCTGCGGTGCCGACATTAGCGTCAGAGGTTCTAAATCGGTTACTCAGAATCTTGTTCTGGATGTAGGTGTCTTTGCTTGCTGTTATATTCAGATACATTCTTTTTTAGCTCCTTAAGATGCATTTCCAATGATGTCATATTTAGGGTATCTCATCTCAAAAATTGAACCAGGAGGCCCGACAATAAGTCCTTTTGCAGTGTTTGAATCAACATCAAAGCTCATGCCGCTATATAACCTATCTTCAACAACACCCCGAAGTGTTGTAACGTTAATGCTGGTCATTGTTAGGACTCCATCTGTATTAATAATAAGGTTCATCAAATCAACCAGGATGATTGGTTGATCTATTTGAAACATCTTTATATCTAATGCTGATTTCAATTTTGCAATAATTTGTTGAACTACCATTATCTTATTATACTTCGGATTAACGACTACATCAAAATCTACCCTGAAGTTTATTATTTGTGCATCTAATATTTCTATGGCATCTGAAATTAGCCTGAATTCATTCAAATAAGTTCTAAGGTTTTTCTTTAGTGTATCAGGTGCAGTACAAAGATTTCTTTTCTTATCCCTGCAGACCACATATAGCTCAGCTGCAAGAGGGTTATTTGGGTTCTGGTGTATTCCTGCCCTGAAGACTCTTCCAAATTTTGATGGAAGTGTGTAAATTCTTGCTAATAGGTCTTCTTTACTCACAACTCTAGACTGCATAGATTTTACTGCAGGTATTTGAGCTCGTAGTTCTTCAATATCAGGAGCGGGTGCACCACCGGCACCTGGATTTACATTGGTAACCCTTAACTTTGTCTTCATTAGGTTCATCTCAACAATTTCTTCAGGTGATGGGCTTTCTAGCATGGGCCACTTTACATGTAATGTTGGAATTGATCTTATTCTACCAGGCATGACATTATGATTAATGCCTCCGCCGTACCGATATCTGATCGTAAGTGTTGTATTTTTGGGTGCCATGCCTAATGTTTGCGTTTCAAGCATCGAGCTTGGATCAATCGAAAATCTAGAAAACATTGTTTTCCCATAAAGGGGTAATGATAAATCGCTAGGATCAGGAATTATATCATCATCCAATGAGTCTGCGTCGCCTCCCCCAAACTGTAACTTTGTTGTCTTTGTAGCAACATTCGGAACAACTATGAACCGATATGGCGCTGGTACAATTTCTAGATTTTTCTCAACTAGCTCATAATCATCATCTAAATTTACTATACCTCTAAAAACTGTGTCTTGAGATAATGATTCTACTTCATAGTACTCGTTTCCGTCAGAATCAGTAACTTGCAAAATTTCAGTTATGCTTTGTCTAGCAAGAGAAATTCGCCTGAATGGTTTGTGAGGGCCCGTTATATTAAATGACTCTGTTGCTTCTTTCCCGGATATACAAACAACTTCCCTCTCAACTTCGAATATCAGTGGGTTTCCATTCTCATCTGACTCTGATACTGCTGAGCTAGCTATTAAGCTACCGTTACGGTCTTTTTCCCACATGTATAAATCTTCTACAGTCACGAACGTTACACCACCTCCCCCAACAATTGTACCTTCACCGATGGTCGGCAACAATCCTTGGTGCGGGACATACTCACCATCTTCAAGATTTGAAGGAACAAAGGCAGTGAACTTGACACTAACAACTGCTGGACTAACACCATATTGTTTCACACCGGCAGCGCGCAGGTGACGTTGAATATTTTTCGTCTCAACTGCGGTTTCCCAGTTCAATTCGTTGAATTGGTGATCCAAATAGAAAGACATTGTGTCTCCCACCATCGCAGCCATATCTAAAAATAGGCCACCAACTGATGCTTCACTGAAATCTCTTATCCGGTCGCCGAAATATGATTTAGCATAATCATATAGCTCAGCTCTAAATGAATCAAAATCCCGCGCAACGTAGGATCTATTTCTATTCTTCTTTATTTGATTATTAATTTTTTGTTTAACACGGCTCATTTATTATCATCCTGTCGAGTATAATAGTACTTCAATTGCTTTGTCGACAACGCCAAGTTTCGGGATATCATATATGACCCTAACCCCCAACTTGCCTGTGTGTTCATTATCATGGTGGTCCGTAAATGTCTCAAATGTCTTAAGCGCAATAAACGGAATGTATTTTCTGGTAGCTATTGATATTCTGCGGATTGCTTCACGGTCACCATTCTCAGAGCCAATCTCGTGAGTAAGCTCACTGAGGTTTGCACCGAAGTCATAAAACCCAAGCCTGTCGCCATGATTGGTCAGAATAAGATTTCTAAAATTATCATGGATTTGGTCTGCTAAATTTTTATGCATCTTTAAAAGACCATCATCACCAGGACCTATCTCTAAAGGGGTCTTTATACCAATTGGTATGAGGTTATCATCCCACCTGGTTCTATTCTCTTTATAAAATTCGTCCTTAACACCTACTGAACGAAAGTCATAAACTCTAGAACTTTGGTTTTGGACATTACAACTATCGTTACCTGACATGTGTCTACCTTTTAAGTTACCTACTAACTAATTATCATCTTGGGGAGAATATGAGTTAATTCTTAGCCATAGAAATCGTCCCCTCGACCAGGTTTCCATCCAGATCTTTTTAAGCCAGCAGAAGCTTCTGCATCTGCTGCTGCTTGTCGAGCAGCTCTTTCTGCTGCAGCTTCTTTAGCAGCCAAACGATTTAGGGCTTCCTCTCCTTTGGCTCGTTTCTCTTCGTCAGACATCATTTCTGTAGCTACTGCATCTTTTCCGGCAGTGTCTAATATTCCGTCTACGTCAGGAACGTCGTGACCAGCAGCCTCTAGAGCAGATAAGATAGGTCCCATGGCACCTAGTATCAACATAATAGGTAATACTAGCAAACCAATGAAACAAATTGCTAAATCAAGCAACCCTAATGTTGGGATCATTAATGCAGGAATATCCAGTGCTGCGCCAATTGCAGGCAAAACTAAATCAAGTAGCCCATCAAAAGAAAGATCTGGAATATCAAATTTTAGAAGACCTACGGCAAAATCTATGGGCAAGGTTAACAACCCAAAAACTAATGCACCTAATGCAGGTAGCTCAGGCATATCCAGATCACCTATTATCCCTATATCAGGAATTGGAATCGGGGGCATACCCGGTGCTATTAACTTGAAAGGTAATGCAGGTAGCTCAGCAGCTAAACCTGGTAGCTCTAAAAACCCAGGGATATCTACATCTAAAACGATATTTAACATAGGGAGAAAGGGTGCTATTGAACCTAAAGCAAGCTTAAGCATTAAGTTGCATATACCAAATGGTTCATAACCCTCTCCATCTGGTGGGGGCTCTGGGCACTCTAAGGGCATGCATGCCGCGGCGGCACCGACGGCAGCATCAAATGGTTCGGCAACTGCTCCTGGTACTGACATCTTTACTCCTTACAGCAATTTCGCGACTTTTGAACGTGCGTCGTCCATATCGGCCTTCAACTCAGCTACATGTGCTGCTAGTTGAGGCATTATGACTGGTGCACCAAGATTGGATATAGAAGAGCCCACATCTGCCAGAAGTGCATTAGCAAACTTATCAATAGCTGCAATAAATAAGTCTCCTAAAAGCATTGGCTCAGTCGCACCAACGCCTAAAGCAACCTGATTGCCGGCACCAAAGTCTTTTTCAATACCGGAACCAATTACAACCTTAGGCCCGTCGATCATAATAACACCATCGGGCCTGATCGTAATTATTCCCCTACCTTCGCCGGCCTCGTCATCTTTCTTGCCTTCTTTAACAATTGTTATTGATCCTTGAATCGGGGGATCCTGGTCCATATCTTGGCGGGCAATAAGACGAATCTCATCTGACTTTGCAATAATAGCAGCCTGGCCAATGCCATCAGCAAACTCTTTCAAGAAAACATTGGGTGCTGTAGCTGCACTATTGCTAAGAGGATTTCCTACATTCTTATCATCCAAAGCCTTAGGCATATCTGGGTACTCTATACTAAAATTAAAGTCCGGAAGTGTATTCATGGACACATAGATTCTAGATGCGTCATTAAAGAAATCCGGGTCACCTTCAGCAGGGTTAGATAATCTATTCTCTGTATTGTCAGAGTCATTGCCAGCACCAATCGGATTTTTGTCAACTTCATCATAGTTTCTGACGTTTGTTATAACTCTTGGTGCTGTTAACTCAGCATCGGCGTCCGGGTCGGCTAAGTATCTCCCTCTGCCGGCGATGATATCGATAGTTCCAGAAAATGTTCTTTCATTTTTGTCAGCCGGACCTTCATCTTCCGGAGGAGAGTCATATTCTGCTTGAGCAAGAGAAGGACCTGTAGAAGTTGCCGAAGACCATTCTGCTTTTGCGGCGTCTGGAATGGTGTCCTTCGTGAAGCCGCGATCTTCACCTAAAGAGATCAATGTATTATTTGAACCCTGGATTACTAAATCCCCGGGGCGCTTTGTCCAGCGGGGAACGGGCTCAAGTGTAACTGACTGCATACCCATTGAACCTGAATATATTTGTTCAAACTTTCCTTCCGTACGAAATCTTGTTTTTCCCGGGACACCGGCGCCGTCTGGAAAACCTACACCACGGTCGTCCTCATCCGGAGGATCAACTTCTCTCTCATCAGGATTTGAAGTGAGTGCGCCATATGCCCTGTCCGAATGTGTATAGTTTAGATCATCAATAAAGTCTGGCTCGGATATTCTGCATATCCAATAACCAATAGAAGATGCAGCACCTTTGGGATCCTCTACGAAAACCCAAACGTGTTCTCCTGGTTTAACAGGCATTCCAAGATACGGCGGAAAGAATGGAAAGCATACCATATGAGAATCATCTTCCTTTGATCCTTGGCCGGCATGAACAATTTGTACAATACATGTGTTTCTAGGGGCTACGTCGAGAAGCGATTCATCTTTAAGAATGCTAGCAAGATCTGACATTTGGTCTTCATCAAAAATTGAAGGATCATGAATAACATCAATGACCACACCTCTATATAGGGATGGAAGCCCCGGGGCATCTGCATTTTGTTTCGCAATTATGGCACCGGCAGAGGCAACACTCTCTCCGGACAATCGGCCGATTGCATCATCTTGTGACATGATTAACCCTCATTAATTTGAGAAAATAGATCATCCGGGTCTATTTTCTCAGACCTTTCTTCTGCCTTGCTTATAAGCTCAGCTAGTTTCAAAATCTGTTCATTTGATTTGCTCATTCTCTCTAAGTATTTCGAGAGCGTAGGGCCCATGGTTGAATGTTCATATGCACCACCCATCATCTCTGATTTTGCTTCGTCTAATAATAGCTGGGCTTGTTCTCTATCTGATAACGCATTTTCATAAATCTCTTTCCAGAGAAGCTTCTTCTTATCATCTGATTTTTCAATCGAGTTAAGTAGATCGGAAAACTGTCTTATCTTATCTTCTGACTTCGAGACCTTTTCTAACATTTTGTCTTCACTCATTATAGCTCCTAAAATATATCAAACTTCTTATCTGGGCCCCTGACTAATGACCGATAATGTTTTCTGATTATTGACATTGCTACGGAGAGTTGCTTGGGCGTTAAACCAGATATATCCCTTACATACACAAAAATTGCACGCTTATTTAAGAAATCTAATTGATCAACCGTCTCAAAAACAGTTATAACTGCATCAATACACTTCTTTTCATTCTCGCCAGAAACACGGGTTTGAATTTCTTTAAGCACTTCCATTATTTCATTTTTGAAATTTTGCTTTATCATCTCCTCATCAGGAGGCAATATAATATCATGAGATGCATATGTTTGTTTATCGCGTCTAGACATACCTTCTTGGTGGTCAACGCTAACATGCCGGCGTTCACTCTTAATTCTTCTTCTAGAATTAATGATTAGCCAGTTCTTTGCAACAACATTAAAATATGAAAATGCTTTTGTACCCTTATCTGGGTTCCATTTGTGTATTGTTTCAAACAGAAAAGAAACACAGTCATTCTTAAGATGCTCATATGGCTCACCTGGAGAAATAAAGCCATATATGAAAATTAAATTCTGAGCTAGCTTTTCAAATGCTGGAAGAATTTTTTCAAGATAAAGCTTGTTTTTTTCTTCTAAGCTGTCTGAGTTTTGGTATTGTATTATTGCGTCTTGGGTTTCTAAATTGAAATAATTTTTACTACCTGACTTTCGACGCCGAATAATTCTTTTTGGTTTTGGTTTGGTCAACTTCTTTATCCTTCTTCTGCATCGTCAGCCCCTATATCAGAATATCGAACGTTAACTGAATCCACCAATGTATTTGCAACATCTAGTATTGCTGCCCTAGACCTCTTAATGTCATGATGTACGCGACGTATCTCTGCACTATCATGAAATAAAGGTATGTCTAAAATCTTATTCACGGACTCTTCCCTCTCATCTAATATATCCAACGCTTCTTCTATAGAATCTTGCATATTTAGTATTTTAATGCCAAATTTTATATTGTAATATATTGATGCAATTAGCATTGCCGTTTGAACGGCTGCTATCGTCCCTAAGATCCAAACTATCATAACTAAATTAATCCATCAAATACTTCGTTATACCTTCTACAAATTTGCTTATGAGAAAACTCTTCCAGTAGTACAGCGCTTAAATCGGTTGCCCACTCTTGCGGAAGAGAATTTGATTCATAAAACTTTCTAAGACGCTGTTTTGCATCTTTTTCAACTGGCTCAGCCCATTTCATTCCTGGCAAAAATATTCTACCATCTACTCTAGATTTGTGAATTTCCTGTAGGCTGTAGCCCACCTTAATGAATTTACCTCTATTTAGAAAATCTAAATGGCCTGACCAGTTTGTAGCTATCACAGGGAGACCGGATGCTGCAGCCTCCAAAAGTGGGAGGCCATACCCTTCTCCGCGCGTGAATGAAACTAATGCCTTGACCTTTTGATTCCTGTACAAAGACGCAACTTCTTCTTGTGTAAATGTACCATGTACAAAATGAATTTTGGGATATTGCCCTGTCCTAACCTCATTTATAAGTGACGTCAAAAGTTTCTCAGTTACGACTTTGTCAATTTTAGTATTTTTTCCAGAATTTGTCTTTATTATAATACCAACGTCTTTGTCATCCTTAAATTCTTCGCATAACCATTTGATGCTATTAAACATATTCTTTCTATCATTATGCGGATTATTTCCTGTCAACTGCCCGAATAAAAGAAAGTTAAAACTAGTATCAATTGGCAAATCTAATGGTACAGGATCTTTAGAAATAGCATCATAATAAGATTCATGAACGACATGCAGGGGGACACTTAAGCTTCCTGTATTTTTAATACAAGTTCTTACATGTTCAGAAGGAACAATCACCATATCCATCTGGTTTGAATTCATAATCCAATGAGGGTTGCATTGATCGGTTTCGACAAATGCTGAAACACCAACGTTCTTTTTTGCTAGTGAAGGATCCCACTCATTAGGTAATTGGACCTGGATTGAAACATCAGGCTTGGCTGTTGTTGCCACTGATCTTTTCATTATCTCCCCGACTAAGCCACCCTCATCATCTTGGTTAATCATCCAACTAGTCATACCCCATGGCACTACCTGCGTTACCACATTTACGTTCTGCGTTAATAACCATTTGAATATTTGCCTGGAATGTGTTCCATAACCAGAATAACTTAATAAAGGAGCTCTAATTACTACTGTCTTCATTTATACCCCTATAACGTCTTGCATGACCATGGTTGATACCGGTCTTTCCAGTTTGATATTGTATCATTCATTGTATCGTGCCATAAATCAACTGTTGTTTGATAATTGAATTCTGAGTCGACATAGCGGAATGCTTTTTGCCCTAATTCTTTTCTTTTCTCAGGCCCGAGTAGGTACATTTTTTCAATAGCATCTGCTATGGATGTATGTGAAACTAAATCTTCATATATGTACGGCACTTGTTGTGATCCAACTAAAGTCTTAAGTTCAACATCAATCGCAACTCCATTCTCAGAACCATCGCGGTGGTCAACAACTTGCCGAGTTAAACCCCCCGTTTTGACTGCGATTATTGGTTTACCTACCTGCATAGCCTCAAGTGTTGCTAGGCCGAAGCCCTCAGCATAACTGACATTAATACATGTATCTGATATGTTATGCAAGACATTAATTTGCTCAAAATCTAATCTGTCTTTTGAGAAAACAACACTATCTCTTATTCCTAGCATGTCTGCTACTTCATATAGATTTTGACCTTCACGGTCTGTTGGATCTGTGTGTAAAAGTAGTGATGCCTTATTTGTGCCATGATTTTTTTCAAGGCGGTCCATAAACTCTTTCCATGCCCATAATAAATCGCCGGCGCGTTTTCGGCGTGCATTACGATTAATCCAAAAGACAACAAAGTGATCTAAACGTTTTTCGCCCAACACTTGTTTCTTAAATTTTGATACCTCTAAGGGTGGTAGGGAACGATATATATCGCCTGGTAATGCATGAGGAATAAAGTTTACACGATCAGGAACAATCTCTTTGCACACCTCATATGTAAGGTGAGAATGACAATTTAGCAAATCCGTTGATTCATATAATACGCTGTTGAACTTTGGGGTTGGGCGATTATCCCATACATGCCAGTAAGCTATAGGGCAGACTTGGTGTATTTCATCTTCCATTTCCCAAGCCCAGATAAAGAAACGAGGATCAGTAAATAATAAAAGTAGATCAGGTTTTTCAGTTGCTAAAGTAACACGTAATAATTCAGGAGTACCAAAACCATCAATAGGGCGGATAATAAAATCATCATTAACATGTACAGTGTCATAGTTATCATGCTTCATTGCTGCACCGAATTGACGAAAGGTCCACTCATTTTTTTTGAGCAGACCATTTATCAGGTGACGGGTTTGAACACCTACACCACTAGTGCTTAAAGCATGATCAGATAATACTAATACTTTCTTTTTCTTCAAGATACACTCTCACATTCTTATTGGAATTGTATACCGCCGGCTCATGACATAAACTAGTCATCAACAACTGCTCTACCAATCATATTCTCCCAATCTCTCTCTGCTTGAGGTCGAACATCTAGATTCTTTTCCCAAACTGCTGTCAGGACGTTGGGGTTTATATTCAGGTCTTGTGCAACAAACCTAATTGCGTTTAGATCCTTAGGAAAGCAATGGCCACCAAAGCCCAAGCTTCCGTCAGGACCAGGAACTGAAAGATGGGATTTACCAATACGATTGTCATATAATGCATATTCAACTACCTTGTCAAAATCAATATCCATGCCGTCACAGACCTGTTTCATTTCATTTGCAAATGATACCTTCGTTGCAAGAAAACAATTAATGAAATACTTTACTGTCTCTGCGACATTCGCGCCGGTCTTAATAATAGGAACATCAGGGAACGCTCGGCGGTACATTGTCTTTACTTTGGTTGAAGCCGGTCTAGGCCCCCCGATAATAATTCTATTCTGGTTCTTAAAGTCATCAAAGCTGTTAGCTTCAGTTAAAAACTCAGGATTAAAAATGATAGTAACATTTGAATACCGATCATTAAGACGGTCTGTCGTGCCTGGTTCAATTGTAGATTTAATTACAGCAATCACCTTCTTGTTAAGGCGGCGGTTTGCATCATTAATCTCTGAAATTGCATCTTCTACAATCCTAGTATCACACCGCCCAGACTGTTTCATAGGAGTAGGCAAGCAAACAAAGACAACTTCATCTACACGATCAACTAGCTCTGAGATGGTTTCACATGTTGAATTCTTGGATGGATCAATATCACATGTTTCGACATTAAATGCATGATTCATACCTTCTCTAATAGCAGAGCCAACGAAGCCTTGCCCAATAATACCAATAGTTTTTTTCATTTTTTCCTCTTAAAGTTCGTCGCCAGGACAATGTGGCGTGTTTTTGAAGTCACAAAATTTACATGCATTCCCGCGATTTTTGGGGAAAAACCCCCGCCTAACCGTCGAAATCATGCTAGATACAAGCTTATCAGCTTTTTCCTGAGTCTTAGGGCCTACGGAGACTTTTATAAATTCACATGTGCGCCCTGGCTTGGCACCACGTTTTAATAAAACAAACCCGCAGTATACATCCTTGGGATCAACATTCAACTTACGGCTCCAATAATTCTTATATAGAGCAATTTGTGCCTGTGTTAAAAAGCTTCGCTTTTTATCAGAGTTCCACCCTCTAGCATTCGCGGTTTTCCAGTCAATTATATAACACTTAAGGTTACCCTTTTTATCCCTACACTTAATGATTGCATCGATATAACCCTTATATGTCATAGAGTCATCGCGGTAAACGGACTCCATTAGTGGATACTCAGCAGCTACTGTTTCCCATCCAGGAAACTCTTTTTCCATAAAATCGGGTAAGTCTGTAATACAATTCTTCGCCCAATCAACCCAGTCGTCAATCTTATTATGCCGGTATTTCCAGCCTTGTGCGGATGAGCGGGCAGTCATCCCGTCAATAAATTCTTTTGAATCGAAACCCTTTTCTTCCCAAGCAGCCCTTAAGGCAACCTCAGTTTCATCTAAAATAAGTTCGCGGGTTTTTAAGAAATGTTCACAAGCTTCATGAACGATCGTTCCGTAATCTAAATACGGAGACTCGTCAAACGTTTGTAACTTATCGATATACAAGAGCTTATGACGGAAAGGGCACTCTTTCCAGTTCCGGACTTCAGAATAGGAAACGTGCCCTTTATTTGTTGGAAAATTCGTCATATTATAGTATAACGCTCCAGTCATAAATGTTCAGTTATTTCTTCCAAAAACTATAAAGATTTTTTTCAACCTCATATTCAAAATACTCAACGTTACGATTGGGCTGTGTTTGTGCCCAAGCATACATTTCCCTAACTGTAGCTTCAAGGTCTGTATTATCAACAAACCCTAATCCTTCTTGGGCTTTTGTATGATCTGAATATGCTGTATGTACTTCATTTCGTTTTTCGAGATGTACCAAATCGACATTATTCCCAAACTCAGCAGCTACCTTTTGTACAGTAAGAGCTGCATCATTAATTGTCCAGTACTTATCTGCACCGATATTAAAGGTCTCGCCATGGAAGTCGTCCATTAGTAATTCGAATGGCTTCATGTAAAAGCTAATATCAGAAAATGCCCGAACCTGAGTGCCGTCGCCAAAAATCGTAAGGGATTCATTATTCATCGACTGACGAATCCAGATACCAATTACATTTCGATATCGGTCCCAGATATTTTGGTATACACCAACTACATTATGAGGGCGTACAATGGAGTAATTAAGCCCGAAGTGATCCTTAGCTAATGCAAGATCCATCTCTACAGCATATTTTGCAATGCCATACGGATCTTCAGGGGTCTGTGGTTGCGTCTCTACAAAGGGAGGCGTACCTTCACCATAAACTGCCATTGATGAAGTAAAGATAATCTTTTCAACTTCATTATTGATACATGCATTAATAACATTCGAAGAACAAACAACGTTGTTCGTATAGTTAAAGCTTCGAATATATGGGCTTAAACCTTCAGCAGCATAAGCAGCAAAATGATATACATAATCTGGTTTATGATCTGCAAAAATCTTATTAACAGCAGGAGCATCATTCAAATCAGCTTCATAAAAAACTGAATCTGGATCGACACTGGACTCATAACCTCCAAATAGATTATCAATACCTACAACAGTATATCCTTTACCGGTTAAATAGCGTGAAAAATTAGCACCCAAAAGCCCGGCTGCACCGGTAATTAAAACTGTTTTACTCATCTAAAGTTCTCCTAAGTAGATTCAATTGAATTATACAACATTAATATTAGAAGTTCAACCTACAAATCCACGATTTCTCAAAAATAATGATTCAGTTTGTTGTTGCATGGAGTCAGGAGAAAGCATGTCTACGTCAGGACTTATATTGTAGTGATAAGCACATATCGGTAAGTAAGATCTCCCGAGCTCTAATTGTCGACATTGATGAAGTATCGGAAGATAAATTGCTTGATCTGCAACTCGCTTAAAATATTCACCCTGAGCATTGTAGAAGTTTTCCATATCGATATCATTTATTAGATATTTTCGGAACGTCTTAAGGTGAGAACTTACCCACTCTGTCTCATATACATCAACATCTTTTGCTATGGGCTTTGAACCGCCCGAGATTGTAAAACCCCAACGTTGATTTGTCCATACCGCACCAATGGGTTTCTCTGGATGGTTATATTGTTCATTAATAAGGGTAAATGCATCCATATCGCATAACCAGTCATCACCATCAACATGACATATAATATCATTATCGTCTGCCATACTAATTCCCGTTAGTATATTAGGAAGAGCATGATATTGATTATCATTTTCAATTACGGTCACTTTATCTTTTGCGTTGGCAAACTTTTCTAGAAAACGATGTATCTCAGAAACAGTACCGTCAGTAGAATTATCATCAATTATAACTACTGACCAATTGGTATGGGTTTGGGCCCATATTGAATATAGACAACGTGCAACATACTCTTCTGCATTCCTCACAGGAATGACTACCTTAAAATGATTATTCAATCTCATCACCTTCAATCATAAGAGTCGGATGGGATATATCAAGGCCTAAGTCAGGGGTTGGCTTCTTGAAGTCGACCTTTTCATGAAAAACCCAACCCCCCATCTTTTCGCCAAGTTGAGCTGCGAGGCGGGTAATATCTTTATTTGTAACCTTGGACCATGACTTATCAAAAAACATGTTATTTTCTGGCGTGTCTTCCTGGGGAATATTATAAAGGCTCTGCCAATGTTGCGACCAGTAATCACGATATGTTTTAATTTTTCTTTCTAGATTATACCACGAATAATGATAAGAAACAGGCAGCATTTCAATATTTTTTTGAAACCACTGCTTATATTTTTCATGGGCGTCTGCATTGTTTCCTAATGCTGCAACTCTAAGATTATGAGCTTCTTCAATATAGAAAGATGCATGTGGAATTAACTCGTTAGTATCCTTATGAATATAGTCACAACCATCAGTTCCAGGAAGGGCATGTAAATATCCATGTTCATCATGTGTTTGCAGCGGCTTTGGAATTCCATGGGTGATCTCTGGTTTGTTTCTAGAAACCCTCCATTTCCATGGTGTTACATCCATACGCGTCTTTCCTTTATCACCCCAAAATTCCACGACCGGGAGGGAAATTAGATCAACCTCTTGAGGAAACACAGTTAAGAGCCGTCGGATTTTCTCATAATCATTTTCATGGATCACTTCATCTGCATCTTGCTGCCAGCAATATTTCATTGTACATGTACTTCGTGCTTTGGCTTTTTGAGCCCCATCAAAGACAGCAAATCGTGGGTGATCCCAATCTCTTTTAACTAAACTAACCTTAAGTCGCGGTTCATTTTTTGCCATGGATAGTAATTGTTCATACGTACCGTCATCTGAACCTCCATCAACAACCACCACTTCATCACAGAAGCCTAACATTGATTTAATTGATTGGACCCATGGATAACCACCGGTGATGCAATTAAGGGTGGTTGTGTAGCCGCTCAAGGTAGGATTATAGTTCATTGCATACTTGATACCATTCCAGAATCTTTCCCGGGCTCCAAATAGGTATGCCTGAGTGTCAAACGTATCTTCAGTATCAAACCAGATTTCATCCTTATGTTGCACATTGTCATTAAGCACCAGCTTACAACCGAGTAGTTTGGCCTCAATCACAATCCGCGGACATGTATCTGCACCAGCAGGTAAGAATACTAAACCCTCTGCTTTCGAAAGCTTTTCAAGGACGTCGCCATATTCTAGGTTTTGTATTAACTCATACTCTAGATCATTATCGATGCAATGTTGAATTGCTGCATCTGTACCTTTAACCCATGAAGTACTTCCTAGTACTAACCACCCGCTGCGATCTGATTCTTTATTCTGTTCAGAGAGGTAATTAACTGCAGTAAAAAATTTCTCTGAGAATACTGAGCTAAGTACTGTGTTGTCTTTTTCTGAAAGGAATGGAAAATGATCTAGATATATACCTTGCTGCGCTTCTGACATCCACCATATACTTTTAGCACCACACATGAAGGCTGATATCATCTTTCCATGGATATCATTATGACAGTCGCATGAACCGGTCTCATTAATATGTTTCTGAGGTGATCTAAATTTACAGTATTTATAGTCATACTCTAGAATAGAGTAACTGAGATTAGCAACAATGGAAGGGATCAAACTGAGATCCATATGCGCATAATTTCCAAATACCCAGTGTTTATCCATACCTTGCTGAAGTACTTCAGGGGTAATCTGGTTAGAATGTAATTTATAAACAGAAAATGGAGAAGATTCAATCAAAGCCTCAGAGGTAAGTTCAGCACCCCCTTGAAGATCTTCTACAAAAAAATCTGAGACAAAAACTATGTCTGAATCTGGGGTTAAATCGGTATTCCCATCTTCAGTAAATGGACTGTTAAACATGTACTATTCTCCTACCCGGTAACAATGATCAGCTTATGAAGAAGGTACAGTGAAAAAAAAAGATGTACAATTGCTTATACAAATTTCCTTTACAGCCCTATTATAAATAACTGGATCTGAATCTGAATCAGTACTGAATCTGAATAACTGTTAATCAGTATTCTATTAATATTAGATCAGCTTACTTTATTAATAGATCTATAGATCAGTATTGAATCAGTATATTAACTAGCTTTAAGGGAGTCCGGGTAAGTTAAGTTGGATTCCATTCCCGTCTTGTACGTTCGCAGCGTTAATGGCATTTACTTTAACTGCCACAGCTGCATCAGCCTTC
>Ga0163179_10000032_pt1 | contig 119919 bp, 145 predicted proteins | sample AtlANTMetagenome_FD_109643 | JGI IMG/M metagenome (GOLD analysis project Ga0163179, IMG submission 109643) | Marine eukaryotic phytoplankton communities from the Atlantic Ocean - Atlantic ANT 2 Metagenome | ecosystem: Environmental > Aquatic > Marine > Oceanic | place: North Atlantic Ocean...
AAAGAGGTGACAGATGCGCTAGAAACACTTCGATTTGCCCGGCCAAAGGACTGTGGTCGAAGACGAAGATAAGTCTTCGGCGAAGATCCGAAGTCCACGCCGAGTTAATTTTATAATCTTTCAATATTCGTCTATAATTTGTCTATGAGTAAAATTAAGACACTTTTAGACGAAGTTAAGGAGCAGGCTGTTGCGATCAAAGATTCTATAGAATCTGAAAAGATCAAACGCCTAGACCTTAAAATCGAGAAGCTCACAAAGAAGCAGGATGAGCTTTTAAAAGAAAATCATCAGCTTAAAGCTTTACTCATCCGTGTAATTGAAGACTTAGATAAAGAAAACAAAAGAAACAGATCGTTGCTTAAAAGCTTGCAATCCATATAGTAGGCCGCATATTGAACAAGAATTTAATATACGCCTCACTTCTATTTGTAGCACTTCATATCTTCGTATGGTTGTCCACAAATCTTCAATTTGTCAATAAATCTTGGCAAAGCAGATCACTTTTCATTGCTATCATGCTATCAATTCCGATAACTTTTTGCGGGTATTGGGGTTCTAGGTTTGGCTATAATGCGTTAAATGACAGCGCGTGGAGTGTGAGATTTATCGGGTTTGGAACATCATATCTTGTTTTTCCACTTATGACGTGGATGCTTCTTGGAGAGTCTATGTTAACACCTAAGACACTCTTGTGTATAGGCCTATCAATTATTATCGTGTGTATTCAAGTTTTTTGGAATTAAGTTAACACTCAACAACCGGGTGTATATTTATTTCTTGATGGGCAAGGAGCACACAACACCATGGATCGCAAGACCAAAAAAGATCCAACTGTATGGAGGGCGAAGGTCCTCGTGCTGTATCGAACCGTCTTGCAACTTAAGGCAGAAAACAAACAGCTGTCTAAACAAGTCAAACGTCTTGAAAGAAAAATTAAATCCATTGAAACGTGGCAAAAAAGAAAAGACTCAATTATCAAATGGGTTAAAAAGATTTTTTGTTTTAAAAGCAGGTAATAATGTCTAAATCTAGCACACATAATATCTCCTTAACAGAACTTCGATCAATAATTCGAGAAGCTATCTTAAGTGAAAAGATCGGAGGAGAAAAAATTAAAGGCTGGAAGCCTCCATGGGCGTCGAGTATCGAGGGCGAAGGAGACTGGGCTACTACGAATCGGTGGGAAGGCTCCGACAAAGACGAGATGTTCGACCGTCTAGGCGGCTACGAGAGAGAAATCGCCGGTGAGCGAGGTGCTAGTTATGGTCCGGACCATGGTGATGGTGATGACTATGACGACGATGACGACGACGACGGAGACGATTAAACAGGGGAAAGGGGTATGAATCGCCTCACGCAACTCTATAATAACCTAACTTCTCCTAACGCATTCATATGGATTCTAGGATTTATATTCGCTGCTAACGCAGTTGATGGTCTTCTGACAGTTATATGGCTAGAACATAAAGTGGCATGGGAAGCCAACCCTCTCATGGCATGGCTTTACGACTATAGCCCTGGGCTTTTTCTTTTCCTTAAAATTGCAATTGTTTTCCTAGCACTTCTTGGCTTGTATAGAGTCTCTCATAGAGAGTTGGCAAGAGTGCTCATATGGCCTGTATTCTGCGTATACGCTTACGTCCTCATGTGGCACATAATTGGAGTGGCTGATGTGGTCGCTCAACTTCGCTAAATTGTTGCGTAGGGCATTGAAATTAACTCTAGTTTCTTTTTTCTGCTCAACTTTTTCAAGGCATATTCTGCCTTACATGCACTAGATCTATCTGCATGCTTTTCATAATAAACTAGTCTCACTGGACGCCTAGATCTGGTGTATTTTGCGCCTTTAGAAGAATTATTATGCTCACTTAGACGACGATGTACATCTGTTGTTACACCGGTATAGAGAGATCCATCCGAACATTCAACGACGTAAAGATACCACAAAGTCCTAGGACTCCTGCATCACCTCTGAATAGCGATATTCCTGCAAAACTCCATCTCTATCATGTTTTACGACTGCTACCAATTCGGCGCTCATAGCGCCTCCGACCATCCAAGTAGTGGTTTCCGCTTCTTTTATTTCGACAACGACACCTGCCATGTCCATGGCAAATATCGGATATACTCTGTCACCAACTTTAATCATGATTATGATACCTCTCTAAAAACATTATATCATACCTAGGGCTTCATGTAATCGACATACTTTGTCATCTTCTTAAGTAGCTTTTGAATCGTTCCTGGATGATCATCCTGAAGATACTCGTAATAATGCTGTATAGCGTTCGGAAGTTTAGGATCAGACAAATCGAACCCTCCAGTCTTCATAAGCTCTAAGGACTTATCATAACCGTATATCGCTAGCATTTCTTCTGCTGCATCATGAGCATGCGCGTCGATTTCGATGTGGCTTGTGAGGTAGTCTTGTGTGTATAGTTTTTGATCAAAGCCTTCTTTTTCGATTATCTCTTTACCCTCTTCATCCATCATCCCGGTAGGCTCGAACTTCTCCCAATATTTTGGACTATCCTCATTTGGTACCTGTTTTGGGTCTTGGAGCATCTCGTCAAAAGCCTCTATATCGTCATATAGGCCTTTCTTAAGTGATTGCTTTTTCATCTGAGTGTAATGAACTAGTTCATGACGAACAGATTGGTTTATGTGCCGAACTAATGCAGCAGGATCAACGTCATTTGGATCAGCAGTTTCATCAAAAACCATGATCTCCATGTCAACTGTATTTCTACCCGGTCTTTGTTTCGAAACGTACCACCTAGCATCCATAAGCCACCTATTAGGATATGCAGGGTGTTCTGGGTGCAGCATCAGATCCGGGTTGCCAGAGTCATGTGAACTTACAAAAACATCAACATCGATTCCGAGTTCGGAAAAAACTTCTCTAAGGGCAGACTCTAGTTTGCTAGCTGAAGGCGTCTGCAAAGACCCTGACTTTCCTGCGTCCACATCACTTTCCTCATTAGGCTCTAGCCAGAAATTCGAAGCCATCACAGCTCGATCTATTTCTGAAAACCACTCTTTAGGAAGCTTTGTCACCTCTGTCAGCAGCGATCGAATATAACTTCTCAGAACGTGCATTAAGCACCGCCTAGCAGAATCTTCATATGAGATTTGCCACCGATTCCTCTATTGTACCAGCCTTCGTACGCAGAACCATATCTGTTCGCATATTTTTCGTTAGGATGAACACCCACCCATTCAACAGATTTTCCTAACATGGATTCTACCTGATCCTTAGAAGTTACTGCAGGCACGCCGTAGCGAGTGATCATGATATGCGCGATCTTTCCGGACATTTCTGCTATTCCACCCGCCATAAGATCTTTAGCAGTTTCCTCTAAGTACATGTCAATTGCGGCTCGACTTCCATCATGTCCTACAATTCCCATCTTGTATCTTCCGCTACGCATTTTTCCGCCTCGGAAATAGTCAGGCTCTGGATCGCCGTCGATATCTGCGGCTTTCATAACAGTGTATCCTGCAGGCAAATCTTCCGGTGACTGGACCTTGGCATTGCCGTACTTGCCGGGCTCTAGCTCGACATCTGCGTACGCATTTTGAACTAGATCAAAGATCTCATCAGAAAGTGTAACATCATCTTCTAGGTCTAGCTCTTCTGGGTTTTCCCATTCTTCTTCTTCAAAATCGTCAGGAGTTAAAGGAATAGTTGTGCCTTTTGGGGCATCTAGATCAGCCCACTTCTTTTCGGTGAGCAATGCTTTTCTTATCAGCGCCCTTAGCTGTACCTCTGACAAGCGCATAAAATCACCCTTGTCGCTGCTGTCGAATAACTCTGGCCAACGCCTCGCTGGCACGAGAGCGCATAGGAGAAGGTTTCTGCTTAGCCATGTGTGCTCCTGCTCCGGAGCGGTGTTCGCCTACAACATCAAGCATTTCAGGAGAGTCAACTACAGGATCTGCGTCATGATGAACGTTTGCGTGATCTACATCTTTGTGAAGATTATCAAAGCCAGACCATGCATCTTCTTCTGCTTCAACTTCAGATGGGTGCTCGGCGTCTAGCATCTCGGCGACGGCCTCTCGAATAATTCTTCTCAATTGTCTTTGTGTAATTTTCATATAATATACTCCTGATATTATTAAATATCACTTAAGCAGAGCGTTTAATGCAGAAGGCCCTCCGGGGAGCCAATTCATGTCACACGCACTAGAACCTACTTTTGCTAGCCCTGTGCCTTTAGATGTCCACTGCCAAACTGTCCACTCATTCCATGAGGAAATATAATCAGGCTCGACCCTATCTAGAGGATCTTTAATATAGTCTGCTACCCAAAGAGGATAGTCATCCAGACCACTACAGTCACCTTTTAAGTACCCTCTAATAAACCACTTGGCAGTATATATTAAAGGCTTTCGTCCGGTTTCTTTCTCACACTCCTGCAGCCACTCTAGAGCCCACTGCCTGTTGTGATCCGGATCGCCTTTGACACCCGATTCGAGGTCTAGCACAGGAATTAGATCGCCTTGCAAAATAGAGCTTCCGTAAGACTTAAGAAAGTGCTGAACTTCAACTTTTGGATCGTTGTTTTCGGGACGACCAAAGTGATATCCACCTACAGGTATTCCGTTTCTTCGGCAGCCTTCAAGATTTCTCTTTCGACGCTTGTCTTTAAACGTCCTGCCTTCACTTATCTTGGCCCAGACGTATGCTACTCGGTTTTGATCTACAGAAGACCAGTCAATCTTTCCGTTCCAATGACTTACATCCACACCTGAGTAGACGTCCATCCCCAAACTAGACAGTGTTCTTTGTCCAGCGACGCCGTCTTGATCTAAATTGTGTGCAGCTTGGTACGTAATCAGTGCTGCCTCTGTCTTAGGGCCGAAATCCCCATCAACTGATAAATTTCCTAACAAGGTCTGGAGCCTTTTAACTTCTTGTCCCGCATGCCCATTTTTTAGGATCATACTATCTCTCATCTCGGGATTCGTGCTCGTGGACTTCCCTCGTCTCGAGAACGGGAACGACATGAGCTGTCGGCACATTTCTAAGAATTTGTTTTCCGAATTTAAGGTCATAATACCTAATATCTCCACTCTCGCTTAGCGAATGCCACAACACAGTACCCACCTCATCTCTACCGATTCCATGAACTTCTCTCATAGCTGGGGACCCCAGCTTACCGTGCTTGAGTCATTGATGGCTTATGAGGTCTTCTTTTTCATCGGGCAAATGAGATAAGTCTGCCTGATCCATGCCACTTCCAAAAGGGGTGGCTGATTGGCTTTTTATGGCTTCTCTAATGATTTTTCTAAGTTGTCTATTTGTGACTTTCATAAAGTAACCTTATGTGTAATAGTTTCATATGTTAAGTATGATCTAAGGCACAAGAAGGACAGTCTTAGACCTGCTCAAAAAGTAGTTCGTCTAAAACATGGAGATACTGTTTGTAATCATCTCCATGGATTCCGTAAAGCGCAGTTACCGCCGAGCTTAAAAGCGAGTTGCCGTCCTGAGGTGTAAAACAAAATCCAGTCACTGCAGTTTTGTTATTTTTTGTTTTTCTCACCTGAAGTGACGGCACTGAAACTACTGCTTGATTGTAGATTCTCCCATAGTATCCGTGGTCTCGACCGAATGAAAACACCTTGTTCGAGCAAGCTTTGTGTGTGAGAGCAATAAATTTATTTTCTCTCAACATTCCTACTACATCTTCATGTGACATGGCTTTGTCGACTGTAATAGAAAATCTTATTGTGTGCATATACTGAGAATTTGTTTTCATCGCAGAAGAATAAACGGGCACCGATTTTTTAACAGTTTGCATTAAGTCGTTGACGTCTCTTGCGTGATGCGTACCAAATTTTTTGTCACTATGACTCCCTAAAGTCGGAGAAGCCACAAAACTTCCATCTTGACTCACATCATTTGCGCGCCGTATGCAAACAAAGTCACTTTCTACTACTTTTCCAAAAGACCCAAGTGTCGCTAACAGACATGCGATATTATGTGTGTTGCAGCTGACGACTTGCACAAATCTTGTGGACATGAAATGAGGATCCCCAAGGATGTCATCGTTAATACCATACGCATATGGCACACCGAACCCCTTTTCGCTTCCTTGCGCGACAAAAAGAATTCTTCCAGAATAAGCAGCGTCTAGCCCTAGATAATTCTCATCCTTGTTTTGATTTCCTGCAGGAGTGCAATCTATTACAACGTCAACTTTATTAAATACTGAGTCCAACAAGTCCTTGGCGTGATTACCATACACATTAAATTTTTCAGCACAGGCAAGATCAGTCGCTACAAGTTTTGCACCTTTTCGGCACATACTGTTGACTTTTCCTACTTCATCGATAAGCGGCGTTCGCTTATGGAAATAGACATTTTCAATACCTAGACGCTTTCTAAGAGTTGCTAGCAACCCAACAAGAGGCTCACCAATGGTGCCTGTTCCTACAACTAAAACAGATTTTTTACTCAAGATCTTCTCCAATAATATATTACATCCAATTTTTTTGCAAAGTGGCCAAGCATTCTTCTGCCTCTGAGAGTTTAGCAGTCCACGACTTTATCTCGTCCATAAAATTAGAGTGGTCAGCTATGGCTACAGGTTTGCTAAAATATATGTTCAGCACCGCAATTGCCTCGTCGCGCTGTGCTTCATAGTATTTTCGAGTTGCAGTTAACAAGGTTGGATGACTAGAATTACACTTTTTATTGGCACATGCCATTGCTATTCTCCTTACAGATTATTATAATAAAATGTTCATTTGGGTAAACCCTATAGACGGTTCACGTGAGTGCTACTTTCAACAACCCCGTTTGAAGACTGTCGTGTAAGGGTAGACTTCGATCTAAAGTCGGACAAGGACCGGCATCCGCTATAAGAAAGTCCGCTGCGAATACCTTTTTCTAAACGCTCGAGAACATCTGCAACTGGCCCCTTATAGGGGATCGTTGAAGATACACCCTCTTCAGAAGATGTATGACCTCTCCAGTCAATTTGAGCTTCAACAGATGCCATTCCTCGGTATACTTTGTGCTTTGTATAAACCTGTCTTCCGTTGATAATCTCGGGCTTCTCAATCACTTCCCCAGGGGATTCATCTGTACCTGCCAAAAGTGACCCCAGCATAACTAAATCAGCGCCGGCAGCGAGAGACTTAACAATATCACCGCTGGTTCGAATACCTCCGTCAGCAATTAGTGCAGCATCTCTGTCAGAACGAGAACACTCAATTATCGACTGTAAAGTTGGCATGCCATGGCCTGTCTGAATTCTAGTAGAACAAATAGATCCTCCGCCGATACCAACTCTGACAGAATTGGCGCCCCAGTCTGATAGATCGTTAAAAGCCTCTAGCGTAGCGACATTTCCTGCCATGATATGCAAACTGCCTACATACGGGTCTTCTCTTAAGGAGCGCAAGGCATCTTTCATCATTACATGATGTCCGTGCGCGATGTCTACGCAAATAACGTCTGCGCCGGCTTTAGCAAGCGAGCGCGCTCGGCGTAAAAAATCACCAGATACACCAACAGCTGCTCCAACAACAGGACAACCACCGTTCTTCGCCGAATACACAGCCTCTGATTGTTGATCCATTGTATTGTATCGGTGGATGATTCCTAGACCACCTTGGGCAGACATCTGGACTGCCATTGAAGTACCTGTCACCGTGTCCATTGGACTCGACACTATCGGCAAACTAAATTTATGTGTGCCTATGTTGGGTACATTGCTTGTGAGGTCAATTTCTTTTCTGGACTTAATGTCAGAATAACGAGGTGTCAAAAGAACATCATCAAAACAAACGCCTAATTTCATTTTATGTATCCATTATTAATATCTAGAACGCAAACCCAACAATAGAAAATACAACTACAGCTGTAAATCCAACGATTCGAAAAAATCTAATATCATCATTGTCAAAAAACTTTTTCATTATCTCTTCTCCTTTAAAAATAATGGTGCGCAAGGTGGGACTCGAACCCACACGCCGTAAGGCACAGGAACCTAAATCCTGCGCGTCTGCCAATTCCGCCACTCGCGCTCGTATTAATAGCCCGGGCATTGCGAAAACATGTAACCCACGCTTCCCACATAAAGCACGATGATCACTGCTGTTAATCCCGCATATTTTATAGTTTTGCTATCAAATTTCATCTATCAGATCCATGTTTGGTGGGCCTCCGGGGACTTGAACCCCGAACCTGCCGGTTATGAGCCGGATGCTCTTACCAATTGAGCTAGAGGCCCTCATTCCTCATGTCTATATCTTAACCAACTCTCTCCAAGTGTTCAACAGAAATTTTCTCATAAAGAACACCTTTATGCATAATGTCGCACGCTCTATAAACAGTAGTCAGCTTACTTCCATCATCAAACTCTCTTCTGAAAGAGCATTCGTACGGACCTCGAACTACAACAGCCGGGTCATTCCATCTAGCCTTTGTCTCTTCATCGCACTCTTCGAGCAAGACAGACTTTCCTTTCTCAACTGGAAGAGATCGAAGTTTCACTAAGCTTCCTTTATACACGCGTATTCCTTTTCAACTTTCTTGATCATTGTCTTCGCTAAGCCTGGGTTAACCTTCATTGCCATTTTCATCATATTGTTTCGAATATGATTTCTCATGTAGCTGTCATCATCATTAGAAGGGTCTTCCACATATGGCACATTGCTTTTGTTTGCCCACCTATAAAAGCATTTCTTATTGGTTGTTAGAAAAGGTCTTATCACATCCACATCATCTCGTCGATACGGTATTAGCCTAGGGTTACCATGAAGAGCTGTGAATATCCACCACTCAATAACGTCTCCCAAATGGTGTGCTGTAACAATCGGGCCTTTTAAGCCGCTGAAAAATTCGTATCTTTCATTTCTCCAAAACTCTTCAACACTTGTCTTTGGTGGCCTTTCTTTTGATAAGCGTCCGATTATTGTAGGGATGTGATGCCTACGACAATATGAAAGCACAACATCTTCAGCCTCTCTAGCGTAAACAGTCCCATGATTAAAATGTGCGACAGTGATCTTCTTTTTTCCTTTTCTAAGAAAATCTAAAACTGCCATAGAATCAACGCCGCCGCTGCATGCGACAGTCACTTCTCTTGGGATTTTTCCTAAAATCTTGATCATGTTCTGCTAGCTAAATACACTCATGTAACGTTCGCCTCGATCACAAAGTACAGTAACAACGATACCACTTGCATCTGGGTTTCGTCTAATCCATTCTTCAGAAGCACAAATATTTGCGCCGGCACTAATTCCCACCAATAATCCGTTTTCTCTAGCGAGAAGCTTTGCTCTGTTGATAGCATCTTTCGTCCTTACTTTAATAATATCATCGACAAGTGCCCTGTTCAATAAAAAATCGGCCCCATCATTGACACCCTGAATGCCGTGCTCGGTGGCGTTCTCTTCGGGTATCATTAAGACATGCTTTACATGCTTGCACTCAGAAATTGATTTGTTGTGACTGATTACACCCATCATAGTTCCGCCCGTGCCAGAGCCACAAACAAATGCATCCCACTTCTTGGACCACATACCGACACTTCTTAAATCACCGTGAATTTCATGCGCTGTAGTTAGCTGATGGCACTCTACATTTAGTTCATTTTCAAATTGGCATGGACTCCACACATTTTCATCCTTGCACATCTCGTCTCGCATGAATATTGCACCTTGAAAATCGCTGTCATTTACTTCAATTATCTCTGCCCCTAGAAGCCTCATCATCTGCTTCCTTTCTTCACTCATATTTTTAGGCATTATGATTTTTACAGTGTGACCATTTGCTGCGCCATATGCAGACAAAGCAATTCCCGTGTTACCTGACGTCGCTTCTACCAAAGTCATGCCCGGTCTAAGCGATCCCTGCCGTTTAGACATATTGGCAACATAGTGAACCATTCTGTCTTTTATTGATCCAGTCGGATTATAAGTTTCTAGCTTTGCCCAGATCCTGTCAGTTATCTGAATCAGGGGGGTTTTTCCTACAGTATTATAGTAAAATTTATCCATTAACACCCTCCAAAACATTAATAATACACCGTTGTTTCACATCTTTATACTTAAGATATAGAGGAACAAATGGAAACCTTTCTTTGCGTCGCTATATGTTTTGCGCTAGTAGCCCTAGGGTTAGCGGTGGGTGTCATTATAAATCACTCACAAAAAAGCACGTTTGAAAACTATTTCAGCGCTGTGCTAGCAGAAATGATGGAGCTGAACAGGCGCGTTGAAAGTCTATCTGGTGATTTAGCGGACCTGCAAGCGGAAATATACACTGAAGCGATTCATGAAAATAAAGATTTCTACGAAGAGGACTCAGACAACGTCACTGCAGAATTACCTGTAGTTGATGGTGATGGTTGGGAGTGGCGATAGCCGTCCACCATTCCTCTTATCTGGCACTCGCACATGCCACATCCAGTGGAAGCTCCTAATAATTCTGAAATTTCATCAAATGTGTCGATGCCGCTGTCGAGGAGATCAACAATGTCCTCTTCAGTTACACCATAACACACACATATAATCATCAGTGCTTACCCACGGCGTTTTCTAAGATCCCCGGAAGGCACCGAAACCAGCACCCCGTTGATCAAGCACGGGTACATGATTTTCCCGCCCTTGACAGTAGGAGCGCCTGTCACCAGGGCCATGGCTTTAGGCGCATTGTACATCACCTTCCACGCCATTGAACCTTTAGGGTGCTTGGGACTCTTGAGTTCGTTAAGTGGGTTTTTGACAGCCTTAATAAGCTTGTCACATGCCCACTGATCGATGATAGGTTCTTCGCCTAAAATATGAGTAGATTCGGCGTCGAGAGCTTCTACATCCTCAATGACCTCACGACGAGCATTCCAGTCGATCCAATCTTCCACTTTGCTAAAAGCTTTTGCCGTTCCAGGGCGGTGTTGCCAATACCAGCCGTTCTTTGTCTTGCAGATAGCGACAGCGTTGTTGAGATCTTCTAGCATCTCCCCAGACGGTCGAAAACGACCCTCAGTTCTGAGAGTTTCTGCCTTGGCAAGAAGACTAGATAAAAACTTCTCCTGCTTTTCGGAGAGTGACCACCCCTTGCCTAGCTTGAAAGCAAAGTCGCTAAGCGTAGAAGAAACCTGTTGCATGCCGTCAACTTTTGCCGCGGCGAGAATCTGATTAACACGTTCTTCATTCTTGGGAGTAGGTACACCCTGATCAATCAGGCTGTCAAGGTACTTTCGCTGTCCCTTGGACATTCCCTTGCCTCGCTCCATACGATAGGCCATGTCTGCCATAAAACGATACGATCGGTCAGACTTTAGACCAGCATCATCAAACTGCTTCATGAGAGAATGAGTTTGTGAAAGACGAACTTCAAGAGATTTTCGAGCCATGATTCCTCCTTGGTACGTCCCTATTATACCCTACCTAGGGGAAAATTGCACGCTTCATCCTTGACTTTTTTGCTTTTTTCTTTGCTCTCGCATCTTTCTTTTTTCAGACTTGCTATTTGGCTTTCCTGTGCCTTTTGACACTTTCTTCTCTTTGGGTGCATCAAAAGTCACAGACCTCGTCTTGACTGTGTAAGTACCGTCTGGCCTACGGCGTACTTTTACTTGCAAAGACAGGTCCTCAGATAAGGACTCCTTGCATCGAGTTGCTGACTCATAGCTGTCATGAGTTGAATTATTGGTCCATGGCTTTCCATGTAGTACATTTTTATCGTTAGACATCGTTGTCCTCCTTATTTGTATTTGATACTGTTTTAAACCACTCATCAAGCATCTTTTTTGCTGTGTCTTCAGAAGCGTTAGAAGAAGAAGTAATTGCCTTAATAGCAGCTTCAGTTAGATCCTGTTTTTCCTTTCGAACTCTTCGAAAATTTTCTCGAAGATCAAGAAATTCTCTCACACCATCTGCCAATTCTCGATAAACTCTGTCTAGCTCTTCGTGGAGCTTTTCTACTTCTTTGTTCCCTTCTGACGACATTTTGCAATAACCCTACATTCCTTTTAGTTTGTTTGTTTGAAATTCATGAATTCTTTCTAGATCTAGAGAAGACGGCTCAACAGGTATCCCCATTAAAACTCTAGAGTGAGGTTTAACCTCAGAGTTTTTGTTAATTCTTTCCCATTGAAAAACAGCTGGGTTGAACCAAAGAAACTCTGCATCTTTTAAAAAAGAATCTCTGGAGAGTCGCTCAATAGTGCCTCTAGCCAAGAATCCTATAAAAAATATGCATACGAAAAGAATGTATTCCATCTATCGGTCTCCCTGAAAAGTTCTATCTCCGAGCATTGTTCCAGTCTTTTTTTAGTTTCTCTGCATCGTACACTCTTTTTCTAAGATCACTAGTGGACCAACTATGATCACGTGAATTAAAGTATACCTTTATAGGCAAGTCGAAGCCCGTGTATTCTTTGTCTTTCCAATCAGCACCTACGATCCTGATGTCTGGTAAAATTTTCTGAAGAAGTGCATATAGATCTGATTCTGTGTCGTAGGTCACTACTTCGTCTACCCACCTAATTGCCCTTATCATTGTGAGTCTTTCTTCATAGCTCTGTATTGGAGCATTTTTTTCTGGTCTATCTATTGAAGGGTCTGACTGGACTGCTACGATTAAGTGATCACACTGCTCTCGGGCCTCGGCTAGCATTAAAGCATGGCCTGCATGCAAAAGATCAAACGCACCGCATGTGAATCCTATCGCACTGCTGCTTTGTGTTCCCTTGTCGCGGTACGGTGAGATAGCTGCTGCTGTGGTCTTATTTTCTTCAGTCAAGATCAGTTCCTCCTATATGTGATTTAAATGTACTATCATGAAACAAATTGTACACTAAAGTTTATACTACATTTATGAGCCTTTAAACTCAAAAGACACAAGGAGATAGACTAAATTGATTTACAGAAAGGGAACTCACAAAGGAAAGAAGAAAAAGACAAGACAAGGAAAAGGCAAATTTTCAAAGTTTGGTAGCAAGGGTGGAGGCAAAAGCGGTTCTACAGTTTCCAAGATTTACAGAAAAAAGCCTAGAGGACAGGGGCGCTGACAGAAAGCACAGAAATGCTCTTTGTGCCCTAATAATAGTTTACCTTAGGTTTACATTTAAAGATGTCACAGAGAGCATTTTTGTATACACTATGGGCCTTTGCAGATCTCATCTAAGATCTCCATTAAGCTGTTGTACATCTCTGTAGGATTATCAGTTAATTCATAGTACACGCCGCCGGTCAACACAGCTAACTCATCCCATTCCCAGTCCTCGTCAGTAGAGAAAACGTATATTTTGAGTTTTGGTGTGCCTTGAGAAGCTGCCATTACGTCGGCCATGGCCAATTTTTGTCCTTCCGGAGTTTTCAGGTAGGCTTGAGGATCTTCGTCTGTAAAGACAATAATAATTTTTTCTGCCTGGCCTCTCCAATCAATGCTAAAATTGTCATGATGTGGAACAGACTCAGCAATACTGTAGTGATCCCAATCAAGGTCAGCAATTGGAATTGGCAGAGAAGCTGAGATGTTTTGGATCGAGAGGTAAATCGCATCTAACAGCATTTCGCTTCCGCCACCCATATTGCCTCCGAGGCCACTCATAGCTGTCAAGAAGTCAGTGAATCCGCTCATATTATGGTAAAGCTCAAGGATGTCGTCGCCCCAAGGCTTTCCTGGCTCGTCTCTCGGCCCAAGAATGGTAGCCCACTGTAACACGTCTTCGTCAGAATAGGTTGCGGCAAACTGGTTCAGGGCGATCATCACCGCATTAATTTCGTCAGACATGGAGCCCGACCAATCGATTATAAAAAGAATGTCGGTGTCTTCAAGTTCCTTTCCGTAATCAGTGATTCCATCGCAGTCATTGTCAACGCCATCGCAGATCTCTGTCTGGGGCGTTACTTCGTCTTTACAGAAACCAGGTGTAAAAAGTCCTGTGTTGTCATTATAGTGCCCCCATGTGCCTACGTCACATGTCATCTCTCCCGGCAGGCATATCCCCACTCCGATGGTGCCTTCTGGGCCTGTATAGCATCCTGCGAAGAGATTTTCATCAATTAGTTGATTACAATTGTCATCAAAGTTGTTGCACTGCTCTTGCTGTAAGGGCATGCCTATCTGTGGATCACAAAGTGGATCTGATCCTACTGGCTGAGCCAACCAGTAACATGGTGCAAAACACTGGGTCGTTACTATCGTCTTGCATTCTGGATCTACACATTCACATGTTTTGAACCCTTGGCCGCAGAGAAGTGGACTATCTTGGCACGGAAAAAGTGTTCCCACATCTTGTATTGTGCAGAGACACTGCAAATCTTCGTCTATTTGGCCGTCACAGTCATTGTCTAAACCGTCGCAGATCTCGTCAAAAACAGGAGGAGCAGTACAAGAAACCCAGTTTCCATCAATACAAGTCTCATACCCTTCGCCACAAGCAGTACTACAAGGCGATATTAACTCTTCGTCGACTTCTCCATCACAATCGTCGTCAAGGCCGTTGCAGGTTTCCTCTGGAACAGGCCCACACTGAAGGCATGCGTTTAACTGGCCCTCGTCAACTTCTCCATCACAATCGTTGTCAAGGCCGTCGCAGATCTCTTCCTCAGGTAGCTCGGCCATGCAAACAAACTCTCCTGCAAGGCATAAGTTAGGACCAGGTCCGCACCCTTGATCGCATTCCCATTCGCCCTCGTCAACAACTCCATTACAATTATCGTCGATGTTGTTGCAGACTTCTTCTATTTCCGCAAAACCTTCGTCTATCACTTCGTCGCAGTCATCATCAATTCCATTACAGATTTCTTCTTTGCACTCTGTCACGCAGTCTGTATACTGGATCTGGCCTTTGTTGCATATTTTATCCTGGAGTCCGGGATATCCATCGTCTGTTTGACACGGTAAGTCTGCCTCTATGATGGTTTGTGTAGGATCGCATTGCAAATACTCTATGCATTGTCCTTCATATACTACTGTGGGTGGGTCATCACACTGATTAATGCAAATCTGCTTTTGCCAAACAGAGTCTAACGGTGGGCAGAAGTACATTTGACAGTCAACACATGGATCTGTCCATATAGAATAAGTGTCTTCTTCAACGTCTGCGTCTTCTTCAAGTGCCTCTACGTCTTCGCTATCCAGCGCCGGCGGGAGAACAACGTCAAAGGCGCCAGAAGGGTTTAATGCCACATCCTTGTCTTGTGAACAACCAAACAGGAAAAGGGCAATGAATAAAGGGTAATACAGATTGCGTAGTTTAGTGCCCATATAAAATAGGTATGGGCGAAACTAATCTTAGTATACTAATTGTCAGAAAATAAAAAAGGTCACGACCATTGGTCGTGACCTAAAATTTAAAAGTGGAGGGCCGAGGGAAAACCCCCGACCCTCCGAGGCGCCTCTACTCTGCCAGCTGTCTATTAAAGATGCTCGCCAGCACCCAAACAGCCACGAGACCCACTAGTCCCTCACTGCCTAACTGCTTAGTCAGTGCAACCACGTTTCCGGTCACGTCAACCGGGAAAAATGGCGCTGCTGATCCAAACAACAGCCCTGCTATAATAGCAAGACAAAGCAATGAAATACCAAGGTCGCATGAAAGTTTCATCCATCCTAGGATGGATTCCATTTTCTCTCTCATAACAATCTCCTCAATAGTGAAATGCCCCAGAGAGTTGAGGCTTGTTGTGCTGCCAACATGACAACACAACTCAAATAATTATGAGGATGGAGACGTATATGAATGGAATAACAGCACTATGTGTGCCAAGCAGTAGGACTATTTTTTTGTATGTTTTTTTATAGCTCTAGCTAGGCGCATTTTAAGTGCCTCTCTCAGAGGAAGAGTATAATCACCTTGCGGCAGCCGGTGTTGGGGCTTTTGTGGAAGATCATAATCATCAATTGGTGTCATTAAATGCTGAGACCTATGCCTGTAAGACTCTAACTCAACCCAAGACTTTACCTTTTCTGCTTGGACATGGTCTAAATCATGCTCAACCATTAGGTCTCGAACTTCCATGTCAAAAAGAATTTCGGCTTCTTCTAGATTCAAACGCCCGCCGGTCAAAGCCTTTATTACCGCTAGCTCTTTATCAGTAACTGCCATTGTGTTGTCTCCTACATGACATAAGTATCTCGCACTATAGGATATTTCTCAATCCGAGAGATCGGATAAAATCATTCTATGCACTGCTGCTCTTCGTCTTCTGAGTTCTGCTGCAGAAGGCTGCATGTTGGACATGCATCTTATTCCTAGCTTTTTGTAAGCTTTTTTGTGCAGTTTTCGAAATTTTCTTTTTGCTTTTCTACGGTCTTCAGGAGAGAGAGACTCTAATGCATTAGTGATCTCATCTTTTGAGAAAAAACTTGGGCCTTCAAATGGAGCAATTCCTAATTCGACCATTTTTATAGCAGCTAATATTTCTTTTGTGTCTCGCATGCTTTGCCTCTTTGGTGTCTTTAATCTCTATCGTTCCTAAAGCACACAAACGTCGGAAATCGAAGTGATCCGTCAGGTGTGACTTCTTGATATCTTACTTCGATAGTTCGCCCTATAAAACTATCCGGTGATGCCCAGATTGTATCACGAAGGTCATCAGAGAACCCAGAACCAACTTGAACTTCGACACCATTGTAAACCACCACAACAGAACCAAGTTTATCAGAATGCTTTCCTGTTCCTTCTAGAAGCCTTTCAACTTTAAGATCTACATCATGAAATGCTTTTAGCTTCATTACCTCAGGACCACGACCGAACTTGTATGGGGCTTCCAAATCTTTGATCATTGCTCCCTCGTACCCTTCGGTAACATATTGATCGTGATAACCCTTGATAGTGAGATAGTCTGCGGCAATTTTGGTCCTTGGGACTACCTTAATATACTTTCCGCTATTGCCGTTCAGGTTGGTGCAAAGTGTCTTATACCTGTCTTCACACGTCATAACAGTTTCTCGGCTTTTCCACTCGTTCATCGGTATGTAATCAAACAAAGACAAATATGTGTCAGTAGTTACAACATTTTCTTTGCGGTATGCCTGGCGCATGAGTGAAGTAAAATCTTCTCCCATAATCTCGCCGTCGTAGCAACCATCAGGAAGCATTGCCAAATCAGCACCAATAGTACTGTCGAAATTAGAAATTAACTTTCCTGAACGTGCGTAAAGCAGTGATTCGTCACCTTCGACAATTGCAAAACAACGGATGCCGTCTAATTTTGGCTCAATTGCCACCTCTACCTTACCTTTGAGACGCTTTTCCTCAAACTTCTGTGCTAGTGCAACATCGAAAGTTGGAATCAAGCCAGGAAAAACTTTGTTGACAGTCTTTGTAGAGGCACCGATCGCAAGATGTTTCTTAAGAATCTTGCGCATCCACTTTTCTTCCTCCGGGGTCGCAGTGCTCAAAGCTCTGTAAAGAATCTCTACAGCAGCATTCCCCGTATGATACCTGTCAGCGCAAATTTGTGCGCAGTCAAAAAACATATTCCATCGATCAGTCTCGTTTTTTCCAACGCTTCTATCCTCAGCTTTTACTTTTGGGACTTTTACAACATGGAAAGGTACAAAATTATCCAGACCAAATTTCAATGCCTTTTTTAGAGAATCGTTCTCGGCATGTGCCTGAAGAATCTCCTTCTTAGCATTAGAACCCGGGACGTTTTTTATCTGCTCCAAAATATCAGATACTAGCATTAAGCAGCTCCTCTTTTAGCTATTTTCCAACAACTCATCCAAACCTAAAATAGACTTGCATGTGTTGTAAGCCACATGCAAGTCCTCAAACGTCTTCCAAATATATTCTGGTTTTACTGGGCGTACTGACATCGTCTTCCAGTAGTCCGGGTTAACCCCCACCACATTATCCTCAGCTTCTTCCAAACAGTCTGCCTGGATAAATTTCACGTGCCTCTGGAACTCTCTTTTTCCATTTTTCACATAAAGCTCGAATACTTTTCCCTCGATGACATCATCACCGAAAGGTAAGCTCATTTGTATTGATAAATCTTTCATACTTCCCATCATTAGTCTTCCCACCTACTGTACATATCTTTAATTTGATCATCGGTCACAAAATGCTTGTTGCGAGATGCGGCAACATCAGCCTTAGGCTTATCCAGCACTACAGTACTGGTTATGTAACCGTGTTCCTTGGCAATATCTATATACTTCTGATAGTCTTTGCGCTCAATATTAATACAGTCACAGACGACAACGGGGTGTCCTATTCTACAGCTGTTTTTAAACGCTTCAAAGTTCTTCTGGTAAAAATTATCTGCTTGAGCCTCATCCCAAAAGAATACTCCTGAAGAATCAGTATGGTACTCATCAACAGCGTGAATTATTCCGTCCTCACCTGCCAAATAAAAAGCAGTGCTGGACTTTCCCGAACCCGGGACGCCCCTCATTATGAACGCAAATTTTTTCTTCTCCATTACCATATGTCATTGCCAAACTTTTTTCGACAGGCGCGCCGAGACTGCTCTTTACGTTTGTCAACATACACGTCATGGCGCCCTCGCCATGATGCTAAATCTCCACCTGATGCAAAGTGCGCTTCACGCATATGCCCTTTAACGGCACGGCTAGCCGATAGAATTGCTCTAACCTTCTTCTGTTTGCTCTTCTTCATCAGCATGCTCCGGCAACTCTTCCCAAGTGCGAAATAAATCATACAGGTCGAGAAGACGACGTGTATCTTCAATTCCTACAGACTGCATATTCATAAGAGTTATCATGTTAAACTCGTCAAGATCCATCTTCACTGCGCCGGCGCCCATATCGACAGTGATCGACTTAATACGTGGGATCGTTACGATATCAGGGCACCCAGTGAGGGATGGATTTTGCATCTTGTCGACAGCTAATTTGGCCTCTTTTAGGCCGCAGCCTACAGCACTCCGAAGCACCTTGATTGCGCCAATCTTCTTGCCGTTAGAAAGCTGCTGCTTGACCTCTTTTAGAGTTTCGGGCCTAACACGCAGTTTGATTTGTCCTAGATTAGACAAGTAAATCTCCTCTTGTTGATGCTTCTATTATACACCACGCAAAAATAATTTGCACTTAGAGGCTTACTTTTTTCTGTTACGCCTCTTTGACAACTTTTTCATTTTTGCAAGATTTTTGTTCTTTGGCTTTGTGGGCCTTTCCATCTTTCGAACAGCGGCTTCGCCATGAACGTCTACAAGACTTTCTCGCCTAATTCTTTCGACTTGGTGCTTCTTGTCCTTGATTCTCTTTCTAATTTTCTTACGAATACTGTCACTCGCAAATCTACCGATTCTGTCGATAAAGAGGCGCCCATCTAGATGATCGCATTCGTGCTGAATCGCACCACTAAAAGGCCACTGGGCTGTGAGTTGCTTTTGATTCCCTTTCACATCCTGATAAGACACATTAGCCACAGACTTTCTAGAAACTTCTGCTGTAAAACCAGGAACTGACAAGCAACCCTCTGTCCAAACAATATCATCTCCTTCCAGGTCCACAACCGGATTGACAAGCACGAGGATGTTGCCGTCCTTCTCATAAGGATCAGGATTTTGTGCAACAAAGTCGGATGCCTTAACAACGACAACTTTCTGATGCACTCCTATCTGCGGTGCAGCCAATCCTGCACCCATCTTGACGTAGAGAGTGTCACAGAGATCATCAACCAGCCTTTCTAAAGACTGGTCGAACTTTTCTTCTGGGACAGGCTTTGAAAGCTTTTTAAGCTTTGCACTAGGCCATGTCAAAACTGTACGGTTAGCCATTTATCACTCCACAAAATCTATCGTCAACTTATCTTCAACAGTTCCCAAGATGTTTTCCAGTTCGGCACCAGAAACCTCACCTAATCCTGACTTGATTTTTGCGATTCTTAATGCTGCTTTAAATACTTTTACATCAAGCTTGTCCTTGTACTCAGCGAACAAGATCTTTCTGTCTTCTTGCAAAAGCTTAAGTTCGTTCTCAATCTTAAGAAGGCGCTCTACCAACTCCAATACTACTTCTTTAATAGCCATTTACTTCTCCTTTTCTTCTTTGTTCGGGGCTGAGGATCTAAAATATCCTGCCCAACAGCACAGTGCAGCGACAAAATTAATTGCAGCGTATCCTAGCTGATCTATTACAATGTTGTTTATAATAAAGACAGTATTTAAGGCGATAAGCACTGCCCAAAAAGCTTGTCCTAAGTTTCTCATCGACTCACCATGTCATGGTCCCAAACCAACAACACATCCTTGTCAATCAATACATGCCAGCAAGAAGCTTTGTCAGTATGATATCCTACATGTTCTATAGTTAAACCGTGTGTGTTATCCTGAACGTCAAGAGTCTTGTTATTTGAACCTACAACAGGGTATTTTCCTGGCTTTATTGTTACCAAACCCTGTGCAGGCTCAGTGTTATAGATCGATCTCATCTTTGCACCGATCTGACACAATATCACCTACAATCTCAAACATACTTTCTTGAAAGCGAGGATCTTTCGCTGTTCGAGTAATAACATCTTCTGTGGCCTCTTTTCCATACATTGTATGGATGGGCTCAGCTAGCTTCTTCATAGCTCGAAGAAAAACATTCCGGGCGGTTGCATGATTCATCTTATAACCTTGCTCGGTCATTGTCTCAGCAATTTTTCTATAGTCTAGACCGCCATATTCACCACTAACTGTAGCGTATCCATGCTCACTCTTATGTCCTTTCGGCATACTCATTTTGCACTCCTTTTTTTAAGTTCTAATACTTTTCCCTTAGTGATCGGATGAACAGTGTGATTATGTGGGTCGTCTGATATTCCGAACCTCAATCGCAGAATTTTCTCTTCACGATCTGTAAGAGAATTAAATGCGGCACGGACAGCACTTACCACACACTGCCTGTCAATTACGTCGTCTGGTGACACATAATTTTCATCTGGTACTACTTCAGCGAGTGTTCGACCTGAATCCCCTGAAGAATACCTGACTGGTGTATCCAGAGAAATAGGTGTAGATGAACACCCTAAAATGGATTCCATAGTATCTCTGGTTACGCCTAACAGTTCAGCTAGCTCTTCAGGTGTGGGTGCAGTTCCAAACTCTTTCTCAAACTCTTCGGAGGCTTGTCTCATCTTCCAAAGCATGTTTTTTGCATAGGAAGGAAGTCTTATGGCGCTTGAATGAGAAGCAACATGGCGGCGAACAGCCTGCTTAATCCACCAGCATGCGTAAGTTGAAAACTTAAATCCGCGGCGCCAATCAAACCTGTCCACAGCTTTAATCAAGCCTATGCTTGACTCTTGAATAAGGTCTTCTAGATCACACCCCTTATTCTGGTACTTCTTTGCAATGCTTATCGCGAGCCTAAGATTAGACTGAATCATTTTTCGACGTGCATTTTTATCACCCGCCTCTATTCGTTTTGAGAGATCTACTTCTTCTTCACGCGTAAGCAAATTGGATTTACCGACTTCAGTGAAAAAATCTTGCAAAGTGCCTGCCATTTATGGCCTCCTTTGTTGTTTTGTTTTAACGATTGTATGATCTAGGTTTAACAGGTTGAGACTCTTTCTTCTCTTTGCGATACTCACGCTTTCTAGAATCAGAAGAAGATGAAGATCCCCAGGCCTCTCTCCGTTGCCGCTCGTTGTCGAGATAACAAAACTCAACCTCAAGAGATATTGTGTCTTCACCTCGCTTTCGTGCTTCTCGAATGTTCGATCGCATTTGGTTGACGGCGAAAAATAGCTCTTTATCAGTAAAGGCCATAATCTCGTCTCGTGAATAGGTCCTGTATTTCTTGTAACTCTTGTCGGACATTGAACTCCTCCTGTGTGTATTAAATTGAATCATGTCCATAATAAGTTCGAATAAATAGCTAACAGCTTATAATATAGTAATCCTATTTTGTCAAAAGTACACCTTCTAAAGTATTTAAAGAAACATTATCAATCATGCGATGATTTTCGCCGCACGTAATTAGAACAGCATCACACTTTTCGATCAGTCTAATACTGTCTTCGTGAGAAACTATTTTGTCTTCTTCAGCGTGAAGAACTGTGACGTCTTGTAGGTTTTCTGGCACAGTTACGTTAAAATGCTTCCATGCAGGACACATCAACACTAACTTTGTATCAGGGTTTGCAGATGCAAGAGCAACAGCGCCACCTCTGCTCGAGCCAACAACTACATCAGGTTGGTGTATCTGAATTGCATCTTTTGCGATATTGATTGACATATCAAAGCTTTCATCAGGCAGATGAGGATTAATAACATCATATCCTAAGCTTTGCAAAAACTTAGGTTTTGTTCCGCCCGGTTTCGATCCTCTGCCGTGCAAATAAAGAATTTTCTTCAAGTCCTACCTCCGAGTACATGTTTATTATACAACAGTTTGACAAGACTTGCACAAGTTTTGTTATTAAAATGACATTAATGTGGAATCTGAAGTGTTGCTTTCTTCATCATGCGCCATAGCACAGCCTACAGAAAGTAAGTTACACGCTGCACTGGCCGCATGCTGTAACGCAGAACGGACGACTTTAAGTGGGTCAATAATCCCTGAGTCAAACATGTCCACGTATTTTTCATTTCTCGCGTCGTAGCCTTTAGTCCCTTTTAGTCGAATGACTTTTTCTAAGACAACCTCAGACACACCTCCAGAGTTCTTAACAATCTGGAGTAAAGGTGCTTCACAAGCCCGTCGGACGATTTCCAGCCCTACATTCTCATCTGTGTTCGCTTTTTTCTTAATTTCTCTTTCTAAGCATTTTGAAGATCTCACTAATGATACACCGCCGCCTGGGACAATGCCTTCGTCGATTGCAGCTTGTGTCGCATGTAATGCATCTTCGACTCTGTCTTTTCGCTCTCTTAGTTCAGTTTCAGTCGACCCACCTACCTTCAGTATTGCTACGCCGCCGGAAAGAGTTGTGATTCTTCGTTTAAGTGCTTCTATCTCAGGCTGCAGAAGTGTTGGATCTTTCAGGCGTTCCTTCACAGAAAGAAGTCTAGACTCTACTTTTTCAGAGTCGGCCTTGCTACTAATAAATGTTGTTTTATTTTTTGTTACTATTGCACGCTTGCACTTTCCAAAATATTTTTCATCAACGTTAATTTCTCCAGAAGACACATCGTCATAAACTTCGCATCCAAGAATTGCAGCGAGGTCTCCGAGGGCACTAATTTGCGCAGTACCAAACTCCGGAGACTTTATTGCGCAGACATTTAATGTCCCTTTGAGCTTATTAACAACTAGACCTTGCAGTGCTTCGCCATCGACGTCGCTGCAGACCAAGAGCAATGTTTTTTGCTCTGAGTGTACATGTTCTAGAAGAGGCAGGACCTCTTTGAGCGCACTAATTTTTTTGCTACAAAGAAAGACACATGGATTTTCTAGAGTAGAAATCATCTTGTCATTATCAGTTATAAAATAAGGAGACAGATAACCTCTTTCTATCTCTGTCCCATCGACAACTTCAAGAGTTGTATCAAATCCCTTTGCCTCCTCGATGGTGATGACTCCGTCACGTCCAACTTCGCCCATCGCCTTACACAAAAACTCGCCTATTTCTGATTCTCCATTTGCTGAAATAGTTCCAATCTGGACAATCTCAGATTCACTAGTTACAGGAACAGATAAAGCCTGTAGATCTTTGACAACTAGATCCACACCTTTCATGATACCTCTTGTAATATCAGTAGAATTGTATCCCGATGCTATCATTTTCAAGCCTTCTCTGTATAGAGACTGTGCTAATACAGTTGCTGTTGTGGTACCGTCGCCTGCAACTTCGGCGCTTCTCTGTGCTGCTTCTTTTACCATTTGCGCGCCCAGATTTTGAAATCGCGCGCGAAGATTGATCGCTCTAGCAACAGTCACGCCGTCTTTTGTCAAGTGAGGCGGTTGACCTAATCGCTCAATTACTACGTTCTGGCCTCGAGGTCCCATTGTCACTTTTACAGCGTCAGCAAGAGTCTCTACACCTTGTAAAATTTTATCTCGAGCTTCGTCGCCAAAAACTAGCTCTTTTGTTTCTTCAGGCATTTTTATCCCTTTGACAATACCATGGTTAGCCTCTCAAAAGAGACCTTTTTGACTCTAAAATTAAGCCAGCGGTTTCAATGACTCTTCTCTCTTTGGTTAAGACATTTTCCGCGACGACCACATCTCCTACGAGAAGTGCAACTTCATTTTGTTCAATTTTACCAGACGCCCTTAGCTTTTGTAAATCAGCATCTGAAACAGTCTTTTCTGACATTTTTAGTCTCCTTTATTTTGGTTGTTAATCCACGAAGAAAGTTGTTCAGGTGATATCATGTTCATAATTTCTTTTCTTCTTGTGTCATAGTATTCATATGACAATTCAAATTCTAACTCTTTTGGGGAGTAGATCGCCTGCTTTCCTTTTCTTATTATCCCACATCCCTGGTCAGTGTTAATACAGACCATGTTTAAATCTGCACGGGTTGATCTTAGTGCCGCAAATGCTTTCCAACAGTCTCCATTTGATTCGGGCGGAAAAGCTTGCGAAAACCAGTTTTTAGGATTAAGGTCATGAACGACTATTGTACCCCCATCTGATAAAATGTTAAGTGAGTTATCAATATCCTTCTTGACCTGTTGATACGTGTGTAGTCCGTCAATAAAAATTATGTCAAACGTATATTGAGGATTCTTTTGGCTTTTAGCCTCAAAAAACTCATCAGAAGTTTGACATAACATGGTTTCGTTTTCGTAAAGAACAAAAGCGTTGCTATCAAGTACTAGCGACGGCTCTATTACGGTTTTTCTGTCACATTCTATAGACTTAAAGTTTTTTCCATCTCCTAAGCCTATCTCGAGGTAATTTTTGTACTCAAATCTGTCTATTAACTCTTGAATTATCTCTGTTCTTGTCATTGATGACAATTCGTGTGAAGGTGCGATAACCTCTTGATAATACGTTTTGTCGTCGTACTTATTAAAGTATCCTATCTTGGTCAAAACTGTTTTGCCTCCCCAGAGGTGTACACAGCTCCTCGCAATATGAATGATTGTGTTGACCATGTGCTGTTGCCAGCTGTCGGTCGAAGGGTCATGACCTGTGTCAATTAAATAGGACGACCAATTATCAACTAAGGACTTTGTATTCTTTATGAGAAATACATGATCGTAAGCTGCTAGAGGTTCCCAATTTGGTTGGACTTCAACCATTCCATTGGCGCTGTTTAGAAAGTTAAAAAGATCAATTGCAACATCCGATTGCAACTGTAATGACTCAACAACTGCAGCCTTTGGCGGTTTAAAACAAAACATCAGGGCGAATCCTCCTGGGCGGGCGGATTCCCAAAGGACTGTGTCGATAATGTCAACGTATCTTGTAAATTCTTTGTCTTCTTTCAAGCTACGACCTCTGACTGAGTAAAATTAGTCTCGATCAATAAAAGTGTCTCTAAATTTTATCCAAGATTTTTCTTCTGTAATCGTCTTAAATCCCATCTGATTAAAATATGCTCTCACAGCTTCCCAATCCATTTCGGGTGTTGATCTCTCAATCTTTTGAAGACCTTCGCCTAAGTCATGAAACCTTATTAAAGACATGTTCTTGTTAAAAGTCTGTCGATTATCCGCCTTGTCTAGAAACTCTTCTAAAAGCGCTTTGTCAGATACAAGCTTTTGAGCGCGCTTGTCACCCACACCTTTAAATCCGGGAATATTATCCGCTGGGTCGCCTCTAAGCGATTTCCAAGTCACATAATCAACCTGAGGTTTTTCCAAAACTTTTTTACGAATAGGATTGTATATTTCAATATTTTTATGCTGATCATACAGCTGTAAAAAGTCAGTGTCTGAAGATACTACGGTACATTTGTCATTTTTATGCAAAGACGTCGCGATGGCTGCTAACACATCGTCGCATTCATATCTTGGGTGGCGTACAACATTGATCGGAAATCTTCGCCTGAGAAGATTGATGATGATGTCTTTTTGTCGCTGGAATCCGTCTGTATCATGATAGACTCTTTGTGCCTTATAACCTTCAAATTGTTCAATTCTGTCTACAGGTTTTCCTTCCAGCACAAAGTAAGCTGTGTCAGGATCAAACTTTTCAATAATCGCTCGAAAACTTCTAAAGAAGTTGTATACAATAGCATACTCACTTCCTGTAAAGCCGCTACGAGCTCGATAAAGCAAGTTGTAACCATCTAAAAGTAGGACCTTATTCACTCTCACCTCCAATTGCTCCAATTGATGACAGATCTACATTAGCAAGCACGCCGCCGCCCAGGTCGACCTTTGCAGGGTCTTCACCCAATGATTTAGGGGATGTCAATTTAGGAATAACAACCGATGCTTCGGATTCTTCAGCGGCTTGAAAAAATTCTTTAGCTATTGACTTAGCTTTTTCTGCCATAGAAGAGATCGCATTTTCTGCATTTGAAAGAAGCTCTCTTTTGACATCTTCAATGGAAGAGTAATGAACTTTGCCTAGGCTGGCGAGACTTACAGTTTGGTTTTGACCCGGCACTAATACCTTGTATGATATACTTTCACCTTCAACAGTTCGACGAACTATTTGTTCTGTCACTCGAACTGGAAGAATCGTGTGTTTTTTAGATAAGATGACGTAAAGCACTTGACCAACATCGTACATGAAACCTCCACAATAGAATCTAGCTAAATTCTATCATGCCGACACGGATCTGTACAATGGATTATTTAAAACCTGGCCCAGTAAATCCAAGAGTAGGCGACCACCTTTTCGGGGTTGAACGCTTAACAGTCGATGAAGAAAATCCCATGGCATCAGCGACGGATTTGCTTTTTTGTGCTCGAGCGACTTGTCGATCATCTCTTTTAGAAATTTCTTCAGAAACTATTTGACGAACCTCGGTTCTAATAATTCTTCGTAACCTTTCCTCTAGGGGCTCTTCCATTTCGGGATCGACTGAAGCAGCTGACATATCATCAGCAACAACTTCTTCAGGACCCGGGACGTCTGGTGCAGCAGCTTCGGGGGAGGCGTCGCCAGCAGAAGCACCGGCGGCCATGCCTGGCAGAGTCTCGACTTCTACTTCATCAGCTGGAATGTCAGAAACTAGCTGATCTACCATCGCCTGTTCTTCTTCATTCTCAGGTGAAAGAACAATTTTTGTCTCCATTTCTTGGAGCTTTTTGTATCTATAGTCAGTGTGTGATCTCACACCGGCCAAAACTTCAAATCTATCAGGGTCAAAACGCATCATTGGTCTCCTGTTCAATGAATAAGTATGTGTTTATCAATTAAACTTCCTCAAGGGAAATTTCATACTTTTCATCGGTGCTTTTCCAGTATTCTAGACTCTTTTGAATCTTTTTTAAAATATAAGGAGGATTCTTTTCCTCCAGCTTTTGATTTAGTCTCTTGATGTGTCTTGAATTAAGAGAATTTACTTCACCTAAGAGGACATTGCACTTTTTCATCCCTTTATGCTTAAACATTGAGACTTTTCCTCTAGCACCAGAAGAGAGAGGGCGAAAATCTTCTACAGTAAGCCCTAAGAAGTGAAGCACAGCAAACTTCTTAAAATCATGATCTGCAATGACATACAGATAATCCAATGATCCTTTTGCCTGAAGTGTTTCGAAGTCTGACTGAAAACTTATCGCTCCGGACTTGTGTCGGCTGGTAAGTTTACACTCCAGCTCTTTATCTAGAGCTTCAATGACAATGTCAGGTTGACCGGTTTTGCCGTCTTCCTTGACACCTTCGTAAAATTTGGAAAGAACTTGAGCAAAAAACTTCTCCTGTGATTGTGACATCACAATATTTCGTCTTCCGAGATTGTCTAAAAGGTCCATGTTGTGCTTGTTGTACACAGCAACAACATCTTCGTGAAAAGTCTTCATTGAAGTTATTGCTTCTTTTGCCATTTTAGGCGTAAGGTATTGCATAAGTGTCTCCTTTTCTTGGGCGCAAATCTAAAAACACTACTATTATACCCTAAAAAAGAAATATTTACACTTAATCAAGCAACAAACAACAAGCTACTTTACAGCAGCTCTAATACTGTCTGATATTTTGATTCCTTTTTTTGCGGCAACTCTGAGAGGTTCGAGGCCTAGAGCTTTTCGAATGGTGTCGTAGGAGTTCTCGTCAAAAGCTTCTTTTAAAACGGCTAAATCTGCATACTGATGCAGCTCCATTTCAGTCACAGGCAAATCTTCTCCTGCGGGGCCCGGTTCAAATTCTCCTGTCTCCCTAGACTCAAAAACATAAATTAATTTTGGCATTTCCTCATTTTTAGGTACAGGAATAAAAGGAATGTGTGAACTAAGCCCTTCTTCAGCCTCTTCGTACATGATTTCAGGTACCCAATTTTTCCCTGGTGACATTTTGCAACCTCCTACAGCATAGACAGCATTATAATATTAATATTTTATTAGTAAATCCTTACAAAGAAAGTGTATAGCTTTCAACTTCAGACTTTGCTTCCTCAAGCATTTTAGTATAATCTTTCCCGGCATCAGAATTTTTGATTATTGATAGCTCTTCTTTTGTGGGTGAATCTTTCGTTAATGCTTCTAGCGTAGACTTTTTTAATTTATCAATTCCATCGACCAACTGTTTTTGTAAGTTTTGTTTGGCATTGTTAAAAGCAACTTTTCGAGCAGCCTCCATAGCTTCTTGCTCAGAAACTTCTGGGGTTTCTCCCTCTTTTGCCTTTGAGCCGTTTTCTTCAGCTGTTGTCTTCAAAAACTCTTCAGAAGAAGCTAATTCTTTAGCTGCTTTTTCGACTTCAGCTTCAACTTTATCAGCGCCTGAAGCCTGAACATCTACACCGACTTCCTCGAATTTTTTTAGTGACTCGTTAAACTTTTCTATGGAATCTGCTTGACCAAGCAGTGTAATTGCTTCTAATTGTAAAGTTGCAACCTCCATGACTTGATCTATGTAATCTTTTTTTGCGTCAATCATTTCTTTAGTAGACTTTTCAAACTCTTCGTCTAAACCTGTATCTTCAAAAAATTTTGCCAAATCTTCCTCAAAATTTCCAGTACCTTTCTTTTTTGGCTGCTCTTCTTCTTCAGCCTCGATTAAAATCGCCTCAGAAAGAAGAGGGCCTGAAGGCGCGTGGTGTGCGATAAAGAACATGTCAGCCAAGCCCTTTAACACACCTTTAGCAGTCCCTAGTAAGCCTGAGCTCTCACCTCCCCCGGTGGTGCCGCCTCCACCTGAAGCATCTGTTTGTCTCGGAGGTTTAAAGTTTGGTAGCATACCCATCAATGGGATTGTCATTCCTGCTTCATCTAAATACTGATATATGTCACCCGTTTTGTCATAAGCGGCTCTACCTAACTTAGCACCTAAATACATCTGGGGTGCTAGAACAAATGCTACAAGTCCTGCATCGCCTGCAGTCAACGCTGCATCAGTTGCATCCATTAGAGGCTTCCATTTAGCAGCTATTGCTTCATGGCGCTTATCGTACTCTGATAAAACTTTATCCATCTTGTCAGGGTCAAGTGTTACTAGCATTTCAACATTGAGCCTGATTGCATTTAAGATGTCTTGTCCTGCAAGGGCAGTCGCTTTTAGAACATCTGTAAAAGGTGCCACAAATGTATTGTATAGCGCTTCGTCTTCTTTAAGGAGACGGCCTTCTTCAACCAAGATCGAAAGCTCTTCTCTGGACCTAGTCTCTCTTAAAATATTACGAACCCAAATTCTAATTTTTTCTTCTTGAAGTTTTACTGATGTGTTGTCGACATTCATAGTTTGATACACCTACTTAAGCATGTCTATAATTATACCAATAGGAGTGTAGAATGAAAATTGGTCTTATACCGATGGCAGCAAAACCTTACCATGCTGGACATCATGCACTTGTAGAAGCTGCAGCGGCTGAGAATGATCAAGTTCTTCTTTATGTCTCTCTTTCAGACAGAAAAAGAAAAGGCGAAATACCAATTTACGGTGCGGACATGCAGTCCATATGGAAAGAAGAAATTGAAAAAGTTCTTCCAGGAAATGTCACTCCGGTTTATGGAGGTGTTCCAGTAAGAAGTGTGTACGAAGTGCTTCAAGACGCAGAGGCAAAACTTGAGCAAACAGATGAGTTTGAACATGTTTATACTGTCTATTCTGATCCTGTGGATACTTCACGAAACTTTGGTGAAGCACAAAGACAAAAATATTTTCCTAACGCTTACAAACGAGGGCATGTTTTATTTGCTGCTGAAGAAAATCCTGATGCATTTACTAGAGGCACAGGAACTCCAAATGTCTCCGGAACTGCACTAAGGCAGTCTCTTGAAGCATGTGACCTAGCGACTTTTAGTGCTGGCATGCCTGCAGGTGTTGATTCAGAAAAAATATTTAATACACTCTGTCCTGCAATGAAAACAAATGAGAATGTACTTAGGCAGTACATCAGCGCTATCATCTCAGGATAGACACAGGATGTTCTAGAATGCTCTCTGTGGGATTGTTTTAGTTTATATGTGTGTTTAATCAAAAGAACACACAGAAGGCATCTATGATACCCTCGGATCTTGCTTTCAGCCTTGCTGCTGCATTGCTTGAAGCATTTTTAACATAATCATCATCTCAATTAACTTCTTGAGATCTATCTCAGGCGACTGTTGAGACTCGCCAATACTGCTCATTTCTCGACACTGCATATGATCCTGAGTGCTCATGTTAATGTTGTTAGTGACATTGACATTTTGCTCCATATGGATATTGTGACCCATCCCATACTTTTCAGCGTTTTCTGTGTCGCCGCCATTAGAATCTATTTTTCCAGGTGTTTCTGTACCTATGGATGATGATCCGTCCGCTGGGGTTGCTGCAACTGATGCAGCGCCGCCGCTAGATGTTACACCACCTGCGCCGCCGCCTCCGCCGCCTCCTGCTCCGCCGGCTGCGCCGACTCCTCCTACTCCACTCATTTTCTTCCTCTTTTTACGTGCAGGCCTCCAGATGCCTAAACCTCCGAAGGGCAATATGTTGATTAAAAGCACGTCATTCTCCTATTATGGAATATTTGAGCCTAAGAAGTAAAATGAGACCACATTGTGTCAAACTCTTTTTGAAACTCTAGTACAACGTATCTGAGTCTTATTATCACAAAATTCTCTCTGTTCCTGGTATCTGCGTTCTTGGTCCAGTTTAAGGAACCAGTACCTACAGATTTCTTATCTCCGATTATAAACTTGTTGTGCATACAGCCCGATTGTCTGGCACGTATTAAGGGTATACCGTGCTCTAGTAAATGTTCATCGTCAGCGTACTTATTTGAAGCCTGCAAGTCATCTGTTATAATTCTAACATGAACACCCCTAGCTTTTGCTCGAACTAGTGCTTCTGCAATATCATCATGAGTAATTGCATAGACTGCTGCATCAATGGAGTCGACACATCTATCTATGAAACCCACTACTGTGTCAGCAGCACCTCTTTTTGGGCTGAAATAACTAGAAACGTACTTAGACATTTTTATTCTTCGGGGTTGTTAGGCTCTTTGTCCGGATCTATTCCACGGTCTTTTAAAACCTGTTTCAGTGCTCTTTCAAAACCCCTGGAGGCTGCATATGCCCCTATGAGGATTGAAACCGTACAGCACGAAAGTAATATACCTGCTCCGAGCCAAGCATCAGCGCTCATGATATTTTCTCTCAATTGTCATGTTCTATAAATATGGAGGGGAAGGAAGGATATTAGAAGTAACCGTGATAACACGTCTCCTCGGTAAAATCCCAGTCACAAATATCATCCCACCAGCACCACTCTTCTTCACATGAGTATCCGTACGAATCGTAAGTAGACCAGGTGCAACAATACCCTATTCCCAAGCCGTACTCTGTGCACCACTCAGGCGAATGATAATATGGATCATAATGTGGGTCGTAGCATGCGTATGTTTCATATACGACAGGAGTATGCGTCACTACAGTCTCTGTGTAGTACACTTTCTTTGGTGGGTATGGTTCATAATAAGTACGAACTTCACATCCCGTTAGCAGAAAGATAAAAATCATTGCCGCCACAAGCACAGTTATGACTGCAACAGCTGTTTCAACTAAAACACCAAAGCGTTTTCGACTCACAAACACCTCCTCGTAAAGAGTTCACAAATTAATCCTATATTAAATAGTATACAGAGAAGTGTGAATGTGTAACGAAGCTTTGGTTACAGAGGCTAGGGTTTTATTCTAGCTAGAGGCACGTCGTATCGAGAGAAGCGTCGGGCTTGTTGGAACTGTTCTTCAGCATAGACCTTCATCAGCTCTTTCCATATTTTGCCCACTACCTTGTAGAAGTCATTATTCTGGTAAGCGTTCTTGACTTGCTTGTCGAGCATCGTCTGGACTTTCTTTTCTAACTCTTTCTTCCACGCGGTATCGATTTCTTTGCGGGTTAACACACCAATTCTATCTTCATCTGTCTTGGTGAATGCTTCTGTCAACATCTCTCTAACATATTCTCTAATTAGCTTATGTTCTGAATTCTCTTTAGACACAATGCCCTCTCCAAGCGCAATAATTTCAGCCAAACCTGGCTTGCCATCGGCGCCACCAAACATAGGTCCTCTGTGAATTTGAGGCCCTCTGTCAGTTCTAATCTCTAAGTTCATATACACATTATCTGGACTATTCTTGTCAACAATTTTATAGAGCTGACCAGTGGCTACTTTTCCTGACTTGCCCGGAGTTGTATTCAAAACGGCTTCAAGCTCTACATTATCAGGAATTGCCATCCTCTCGATCTCTAGCTTAAAATTATTTTCTCCAGCATGATCAAATTTGAAATAATATGTATCCACACCTCGACGGCGACCACTAAATAAAAAGGGTTCTATGGCATCTGTAACTGCTGTAGAAAAATTATTACTTTCGAGTGAAGAAATAAACTTTTCTCTCAAGCCTCCTGGCTCCTGGTCATTGAGTATCTGTTGCTTTGCCTTTTTCAAATTTCCCTTAATAGGATAATCCATAGGGTTTGGTGACATTTCTTGAGCAAGTCTATGTACATCTGAAAATGCTTTATTTGCTATAGCAGCAGGAGTTCCTACTTCAACTGCCTTATCAAGCTTCTGATGTACATCATCAGGAGATACTTTTTTAGATCCTGACTTATCACCCGATTCTTTTGCAACAGGCTTTATAGACTTACGATCAGCGTTGATACCACCCAGCCTATCTGATCCTAGCTTAACATGGATGTCAGCACTAGCCAGATTGATATCCACGGGTGCTGTATCTTCTGTTGCAACACTTGGAAGCAGGTAATCAGGTATTTCTTCTCCGTCAGGCTCCAACACCCATTTGATTTCTGATTGTCTTACAGCATTGATTGCTGCTCTTACCATATTTCCATATGACTGTTTGAAATCTTCAACAGCTTTAAAGTCATCTTCGCTTGCCCCACCGGCTTTGACCTTGTCATTTATTACTCGTAGTTTTTCATTGGCGCCTAAAACATCTGGCCAAATATCTTCAGGGCTACTATTACCGGTGGCGATCAGAATTGCATGTTTGACTGCATATTCTGCTGCATATCCCAACTCTTTGTCGCTTGATAAAGACACAGCTGCATCTTCTCCAGCGGATGTATGTACCTGCTCAAAGGGTACATAACCGACATTAGATGTGCCCGGAGGAGAACCGTCTGGAAGATTTTGAATTTCAACTTTCAAAACTTTCTTTCCATAGCCTGTGCCAAGAGCATCAAACGATCCGTTGTCAGACACCACTGTTTTGTAATCTTGTGCAAGTACTTTTATACTTGTTTGAGCAGGTAGCGGAATACTTCCTATCTTCTGATCTTTGCTAAAATTTTTAGGATAGAATTTGGTGTCACTTGCCACAAAAAACGTGCCCCATTGCTGTTGATCTGGTCCAGCGCGCAATGCATTTTCGGTGCCTTTCTTTCGTGATTGCCTTCTCTTACCAGAAGGATCAGACTGTGACCATCCAGGAAAGTGCTTGTTAGAGAGCTTTATCTCATTGACAGGTCCTTCTTCAAGCAACCTTCGAATGGTATTTCTTAGCAGTCTCTCGTTCATTATCATCCCATCATGATCGGCATTACGTATCTTACATATCTTCTTAGAAGAGCTTCTGACTGTGGAGAGGGCATTCTTCGTGCCCTGCCAACAATCTGGTTGAGCATGGCAAACGCACCTGTTAATTTATACAGCGACTTGCTTCCAGGTGGGTATTCAAACACAATCCCTTCTAGCGAAGAGGACACATTTGCAACATCACCTAGCTTTTCCATCTGTGCAGCAACAGTCGGCATCAATTCTTCACCACCTTGAGCCGATTCGATCTGCGAAAGGGCACCCTGGAGCATTTTTTGCATTCTGGCAGTTTCTTTGTCGTGATCTTCGACAAATGCTGACGCAAGTCCGTCTAGAACCTCAATAGCAAAGTCACTAATCACTCTTTCGAGCGGTTTTGTTGCTTTTTGGATGGTTTTCTTACTATTTACCTTTGTGGCCAGTGCAGAGACCTTTTTTTGCGTCTCTTTGTCCAAGCCTGCCTTCAAATCCCGAAGAGAAGGCGCATCTTCCTTGCCGAGGATCAATTTTATGACTTGCTCCTGCTTTATAACAGGAATTGGAAGGTCAGAGACAATTTCAGTGCGCAATTTCTCTTCTACATAGTCTGCGATTGTGGAACTGTCAGACATTCCAGTAATTGCGTCAATTTTTGATGCATATCCATCGCCTATCTTGCCAGAAGATAGATTCTTGAGCTTGATAATCTGTGGGCCTACCATTTTCCAGCCTTCCTGATCAACTTGTTGCTCTGCGGCCTCGACAGCTGACACTAATTGACCAAATTGGCCTCCTTTTAGCTGTGCGTCGACCTCTTTTCCTTCTTCGTCGTAAGATCTGAGGTTGTGCATGGCAATATAGCTACCATTGTAGTTAATCATGTTAGGATTTGCAGGATACATGATCTCTGCCATGACAAAATTTCTTCCATCAGGCCCAAAGACTTGTGTCAGAGTCTCTGCATCTAAAGAATCAAGCCCTCTTTGGATGGCCTTGAATCCACCTACAAACGCATCCTCTGCAGGATGACCTGACCACCTTTCTAGCCACTTATCACCTGGCATGCCGCCGGAGCGCAGTTCGCCTTCGCTGTAAGACGCTCGAATTCCGCCGGACTTCGCGTCCCAAGTAAAAAAGATACTCTGACCATCAAACTTTTCAACTGCTTCCATCTCTCCAGCTTCTACAGCTGTTACGATTGATTTAAGCTCGCCGATTGTAAGGGATAGGTCTTCGTGAAGATGTCTAAGATGAATCATTCCCATATGTGTTCGCTCCTTTAGCTAGGGTTTTCACGCCATGGGTGTATTATATCACAGTTCTTCAAGACTTACATTAATTACATCGTTTTGTTTTTTGGCAGAACGAAGGTTTCGTCGAAGAACGTTTAGAATTCCGTTATAGTGCTGCCTAGAATCAGTTCTTCCTGGGCAAGCGTCTCTAAAGTGAATAGCATCCTCAATTCTCATCTGCATATCAGCAACACACTCGTTAGATCCGAACGGCACCATTGCGCCGTCCATGCATCGATGACTCTCAGGATGTCCTAGACTCTCTTGGATAATCTTTCTAAGTTTTTCTCTGGAGATACTCATCTCATTAACTCCTTAACTCTTTTTAGGAGCTGCCTCTTGCTTATTGATTCTCCTACAATAATAGGAGCTTCCTCGGAACCTTTTTCGTCAGCTTTTTTCTGTTCATCTGACAGATCTTTTGCCGGTTCTTGTCGTTCTTCTTGATCTCTGGACTTCTTTTTTGCACTTATCTTAATGCCTACTGAAGAAGGGTCTGTCGCATCAGCACCAACTGCTCCGGCTGTCATTATTTGAGTGAGTCCTGTAAGATATGCAAAAAGAGACTGCTGCTCGCCTGGCTGCATTGTGTCCCAGTAGGCTGCAAGCTGGTCTCTTACTTCTTCGTCTTTAGTCGATTTTCCAGACCGAAGCATGTTAAGCTTGTCTACAATGTCATCCACAGTTGCTTCAACGACTTCTTCTTCTGTAGGGATTGCGGGTGTAGGTGTTTCGGGATCTTTTTTATCTGTCTCAGGTGCTTCAGCTGCAGCTTCTTCGCCTTCTTCTACTTCGTCCTTACTAGACTTTTTAGAACCGGATTTTAGCGCTGACAATTCATCCTCTAATTTTTTCTGGCGCATCTTTTCTTCGTCTTCTGTGCCTAAGGCTTCTAGAAGACTGAGTCTTGTTGCAGTCTCGACAATCCTGTCTAATTCTTTAAAAAAATCTTGAGACATTTATTTTCTCCAGCGTGTACTGTTTCGCCAGTCTTCCTGGTGTCTTCTAAAATATTCTAAATTTGGGTTTTCCTCAATCAGCTCAGACCTTTCTCTCACTTTTTCTCTTTTTCCTGCGTCTTTCGTTTCAAAATCCTTCATAAACTTGTCGAATTGAAAGGTCTGTTCTTCTTTATTATTGCTTTCGCTCATATCGTGTTGACTCCTATATTACTATTTATGTCTTTCTGTGTATGCTATCTTTCTTATGATTAGCGTGACAATTGCCTCAGAATTATTTAAATCTACAGAAACAGTATCTTTTAATTTTGGAACTTCTTCAGCGCTCCAGAGCTCAGTATCTGCATGCTTAATTGTGACAGTATCAAACCTTTTTCCGTCAATAAACTGTATCGCTTCAGTCTTTTTTAGTTCAAAACAAAGAGTAGACTGACTATTCTGTAGTTCGAATGATATCAGCTTACCAACATAAGAATTGTTATCATGTGCTAAGCAGACTTGCGTCTCAAAATCATTACTAAGCTCAGAATTATTGTTGGAAAAAATATCCTCAGGTAAATACCCTCTAAGAGAGTCACTTATGATAAAATTATCTTCTGTGGATGACATTGTGACTGTGTATCCGTAGTCCTTGTCATTTGTATCAGAACTCATAATCATTTTCCTCGCTGTAATAAGACACATCTTGTCTAATTTGATCTGCCTTTGTTGCATAGTCCGTGTCCAACTCTGTTATGGCATTGACATCGTGTGTATACACTTCAATCACAACCTTAGGGAAATCAATTGTCATTTTTGCATAGTGATTAAAGTCTTGCTCAAAAATTAGAAGCTCACCGACAAAATTTGATAACTCGATATGAGAATCAAATTCGTATGCCTTCATAAGACGATCCGGGTCTGTCACACGCTCCCAAGTAAAACTCATAGGTGTAATAGGCGGCTTTTGTGCTATTCCTGTCCCGACAATAATGTCTAAAGGAGATCTTTCTTGACTTTTGTTAAAATAGTCGCTCATAACTTCAGTTAGCATTTGCCTTTTCACGATCCTAGACCTTTAGTTTTGAAATTGTTGTTGAAAATCTGCTGTAGAATTTAAAGCTTGTCTTAAAAGATCTTCTTTCTTTTTTTGGTTAAAGCTGCTCCACTTGTCTAACCCTAATTTCACCATATCTTGATCTAATTCTGCTAACTTGTGCAAAGAAGGGAATATTTTTGCAAGACGCTTAGAAAGAGCTAACTTTTCTTCTGTCGACATTCCTGTCTCGTTGGCAGCAGCAGAGAGCTTCCGAGAAATTGCGGATCTATCTCTAGCGGCTTTTCCAGTTACTTGATTTAAGACAGTTTGATGCATCTTTTCAGGAAGACCTATTGAAGAAAGCTCTGACTTGACTCTTTTTCCGGCGTCGCGGCCAAGTTGCTGGAAAGCTGGCAAAACAAAGCCACTCACAAAAAAGAATCTAAAAGAATCCAAATCTTTGACTATAGCTGGAGATTGCTGCAGCTCTACAGCATCCTCATCGTCAATTAACTCAGTAGAAATCATTAAATCAATATACTCATCCACAGCCCTGTCTTGTAACATTTGAATTTCCTTTGGATCAGTCTTTGAAACAAAATATTCCATTCTACTAGTTATTCTGTCTATATACTGCCTTACTCCGGGGACACCGCTAAAACCAAACTGTGATGCTAGCTCTTCAAATGTCATTCCTTCTTGAGTACTGGGAAGAGAAACAGCAGCATTGGCGGCTTCTTCAAATTCACCGTCATCGGCAGGCATCTCAGAACCGTACCTGTAAGAAGCTAGCTCTTCTGGGCTTTCTTCGAATTCTGGTTGCTCTAATATAGTTCTTATATTTTTTCGAATTGTGGACTCGTTTTTTTCTTCTGACTTCTCAGCCTCGACCGGTGCAGAATCTTCTTCTTCGGTTTTAGAAATATTATTAGAAGATAAATTTGGATTATTTTCTTTATCTGTTGATTTGTCTAGAAGACGATGAAGATTTTTATAGAAAAAATCAACTTGGCCGCCCGGCACTAATTGCGCTATAGCTCTAGCAGCACGAGAAAGCTCTTCGGGATTCGAAGGCGCATATTCATCGTCTTCAATCGGAGGGCGCTCATCAACAAGCTGGTTCGACATCATTTCTGTCGGTGTCAAAGGCACCTCAGCTTGAACCGTTATGTCTTCTTCCGGAACCTTGTCTCCGTCCCAAGAAGGTCCTGGCTGATCGTAAATCCCATAATTTGTATTGGCGAGAGAAGAAGATCCTATCTCAAACAAGTAATTTCTAATTACTTCTCTTACAGCTTCTTTTTTTATGCGCATGTTTAATAATCTCCTACTATATCCTTTTTGCTGGACTGCACTTCATAAATATGCGGTCGTTGAGCAATGAAACCTCGGAGTTTATCTGTTAGTTTGTCCTAGAGCATATCCGGCGCCAATTGTAATTAATATACCGCCTACGACGCCCATGGCAAACCAAAACTCTCCGGACTCATACCACACCACAGGTTTAATTTGTTCTCCTAGAAAATCAATTTGTTCATCTTTTACTTTCATTAAACTTGTGTGTTTAGTCTGAAGAGAATCATAGCTTCCTTGCAGTATGTCGAGCTTAAGCTGCATATCTGCACGCAAAAGCCCTAGTCTCCTATCAATCTCCAGGTTGCAAGTCTCCTGAGTGAACTTTAAATCAACCATTAGCTTTGCAGCAGCCTTTGTACTAAAAAGTGTGCCGGCAAAAGGTGCGGGCTCACCTAGACGAAGTGTGGTTATTCTTTCTCGATCTTCGCTAGGAGGTGATGGGGTATCTGCATAGGCAACAGGCATTGAGAAAACTAGAGACTGCAGCAGAAAGCATAAAACGGTTACAGGTGTAGTGAGCTTGATCCAATTCATACTTCAATTATAAGAAATATAGGTTAGTCGTTAAGGATACCAGCAAGTTTTTGCCATCGCTCTAGTATTAGATCATCTTCAGGCTTTTTAGATCTTGCTGACTCTTTCTTGACTGTGATTCTTTCTGTTGGAGAGCGTCCTGTGACTGTTGCGTCATCACCCTTAAAATCATCACCGAAGAGTTCTGTCGACCACGGTAGTTTTCCATGCTTATCACCACCTCGAATTCGAGGTGGGCTGATTGTTTCTAGATACTCTTCCAAATCGCTTACAGATGAACTGAATCCCATGTCATTTAAAGCTTGGACAACCTTTTCCTTTTGCTCGTCATTCATCTGAGCGGCTGTAGGAAGACCCTCATCGTCGCTTACATCCTCAACTCCGGCGGCTTTTGCTGCTTGCTTTTCCATTCCAGCGAGTGATTTAGCTGCAGTGCCTCCGTCACAGCCTTCTATGTCGAGAGAGCCTTTTCCAGGTCCGAGAGGATTGCAAATTTTATCTCCAAATTCTTTAGCATCTTCAGGAGTAAATGGATTGGGAGGATAGTAAACGTGAATTTGATCATATCCGGCGGATTCCATGGCCTCAAGTGCGGCACCTTTCTTTACAATCTTGCCGCCTTCTATCTCAGGTCCAGCGGCAAAGATTCTGTCAACTTCCTTCGAAGAAACTCGGCGGCCGCCGGTGGCTGCTCTATGAAGATTTGCAATCTCTGTTCTTTCTTGAGGCTGATGGATATACACACCAATAATTGTAACAGAAGGAAAGTCTGGGTCTTCTCTTAGTTTGCCTAGTGCTTCAATTCTGCCGGTGTCTGCTGTTGACTCACCAGCTTGATCCATGAGATATACACTTGCAAATGTTGTATCGCCTACCTCTTTAGCACCCAACCCTTGAATTTCAGACTTGACATCATCCATGTATTTTCCAGCTGCCAATGCTCTCGTTCCTAGTGTCCTTCCTTCATCATCAGTAGCACCTAAAACCATATTTAAATCATCAGGGGCACCATTGATCTGCTTTGAAAATCCTCGAGCCTGTGTGAAATAAGCATTCGTATTAGGAAAGTTTTTGAACTCTTCTGCAGCTGCTTCAACATCATCTTCGTTGTCAGCTAATATCTTTTCAAAAGAGGACTTAGAGAGAATATCTTCCAAGTCAAAATTCTTTCCAGTTTCGTTAATGTGGTAGTAGTCACCAATAACTTGATCAAACTCTTCACCGCCCTTAACTCGTCCGGTGATCTCCTTAAAAACTAGAGGAGGGAGAGTATCAGTCATGTACTTTACCATAACTGCATCTTCTTCCTGGAAGAAAGAGCTAGCTTCTTCTTTACCCATCGAATCAAGCCAGTCTTCATAATTTTTGTCAGCTCCGACTCCGGCAAACTCACCTACAGCACTTTTTGCGGCGCCTTTACCTGCTGCTGGTGGACCGTAAAGAGCTACAATTGTTACGGGCTTAGCATCTACTTGCTGTGCTATCTTTTCAACTTCTGACTCAAAAAGAATGCTTGCGAGGCTTGGCATTTTTTTAGAGACTGGTTGGTTGTGTCGACTAGCCTCTTTGATAATAATTCTTCTTAGCTGTAATTCAGTTAGTCTCTTCATGGATAAAATGCTCCTGACTTTAACATGATTAAATATTTGAAAAAAAAAGTTTATTCCTCTTTCAGATCAAACCCAGTAATTTCAGCTAAACGGCGCGTAATTTCTTCAGGGTCATCTACATTTTTTTTAAGGACTTTCTCGACTTCTTTTCTTTTTTTAGTTGACAACTCTTTGTTTGCGTCTTTATATTTTTTCTCGACTTCAGAGAGAGTTTTCTCATAAGATCGGAGAGCTTCATCTCTCTTTTGTATTTCTTCTTGATGAGCCGCTTCTATTGCGTCAACTTCCTTTTTGTGTGCTTCCTTAGTTTTTTCTAGGACTTCATTTAACTTTCCAGAGTCTCTAGATAAAACCCATATCACTAGTGGAATGGCCATTCCTACCAAAAGCTGCCAGTACTTCTTGCACCATGCCCATGCTTTTTTAACAAAAGCTTTAAATACCAACCATTTCATGCTATTTGCTAGGTCCATGTTTCCAAAGTACAGCTGCATCTACTAGAGCCTGTGTCCCTATGTAAGCTAAAGTCACAGCTACCCAGTCATTGCTTGTCACACTACCGGACAAACATAGGTAAGTAGCTGTCCCCCAAGCGAGAAACTTTCGACTGATAAATCTCTCAATGTGCTTATCAAAAAATGCTTTAACTTGTGCCATGATTTCTCCTAATTTAGATAGCCCTTGTCATCGTCGTCTTTTTTAAATGAAAATATGTCATCTTCCATGGAAGATTGCTTTGTAGCAGTCTTAAGTGCAGTATAAATAGCACTCACATCATTTCCTATTTGATACTGAGCTGCTGTCACTATACAAACTGTATCATGGAGCTGATTAACAACTGCCTCTAAGTCCTTCACTTTGTCTTTTAGAGTAGTCACTTCTTCTCTAAGCGCCTTCTTTTCTGCGTCGTCTTTTTTAAATAAACTTATCATTTTCTTGGTCACCCTTAATATTAAACTAATCAATAGTTCCATCTTTGTCGCTTAAAGTAAACGGATTGTCGTCTTCAATTGCACGAAATATTGATTCTGCGTCAGAAGAACGAAGTTTTCTTATCTGTTTGTTCTTTTTATCTTCTTCAATTCTATCTAAAATACCACAAAGATAGGGGTCTTTTTCAATTATTAAAACAGCAAGATTTTCAAAAACTTCTTGCATAGAAAGGTGCCTCTGAAATAGCTCTGTCCTAAATTCAGAGTGTGTTCCTCGAGTCAAATTTATATGGACTGACTTTTTTGTTTGAAAATCTGAGTAGCTTTTGGACATTCTGTTCCTGTATCGACAGTAATAGTATTTAAGCAGCCGGGGGCTGAGCACCGACAGCACGAGGTGGCCATGGGGTTTCCGGCTTACCTTCATCTCCAAACGGCTCAGGGTGTTCTGGGCCTTTAAAGTCAATGCCGTGTTCGTTTGACATTATTTCTTCAAAGTCTTGCACATCGACATCTGTGTATTTAGACATCAAGAAAACTTTCGCCTTATTGTAGATTAGCTGCTCCATGTCCAAAAGATCTGTATAATTGTTTATCAGTCTGGCAGTGTCGTTAGCAAACTGATGTACGTCAATTTTAGGTGATTCACCTTCGCCTTCAAAAAGGTACCTTTTTAGTCTGTCGCCATAAGACTCCTGCGCCAAAGCTGAGTTTGCTTCGTCTTCAACAGCAACACTGTGCAGTGCATTAGCCTCGAAGTCCATAAAAAGAGAATTTATTTCATCATCAACGGCTTTTGATAATTCGGTGCGCTCGGCAGGAGGCAATTCTGATAAGTCTGGTTCAGGTATCGCTTTTGCCTCTTCTTCTTCTTCTTCAGGGGCGTCGCCTCCCTCCTCCGCGTCATCACCCTCTTCGGCTTCGGTGTCTTCAGCAGCTTCAGTGTCTTCACCCCCTTCATCAGCTGCCTCTTCTTCCTCATCGCCGCCGAATATGTCAGCCCCTTCGTCTTCGCCCTCCAGAAAAAGATTTATTTCTTCTAAAATAAGTCTGTTTAATTTTTCTCTTGTTAGCTTATTCATTGTCTAGTCTCTCTTCATGACTTTAGCGATCTTCTCAGTCTTCTTAATTCTTTCTTCAACTCTATCCCAGTTTATTTCTTTCATCATGGCAACAATGTAAGTCTTTCGATCTTCTAGGTAGTCTCTATAGTAAGCGCCCTCAGACACGTCTAGAACAATTATAGGAAAAGTCCCAATTGGAACATTAAGTGATTCAATGTCAACGACAAAATTCATATATCTACCTAACATGACATTATATGCAGTAACTGCATATCCACTTCTAGAGCTCATTCCACAAGCAATAAAGTCTTTTTGCCAATCATCAAAAGTTCCAAAGTCTCTCTCTAGGCGAAGAAAAGACATCGTATCCATTGTAATTTGACTCTTTAAATCGCTAATATTTTCAAAATGGTATGCTCTGAAGAAGGCTGCATTTAAGAGGTGTGTTTCGTCAACTTTTAGCTGACGAAACTCTGACGAATATTTGTCAGCATCGTCTCTAGACGCTGTGTCAAGCTTTGCACTTATCTCATTTAAACCACTTACATGTTTCTCTAAATCTTCTTGACGTGCGCTTTTGTTTTTCGGGCTTAAAAACTCTGTATTTAGCTTGTACTTCTTTGCTTGTGTCACATATGACTCATTTACGGCTTTGTCAGGTAAGCCTAAAGATTCTCGAATGCTTTGAATTATATCATTTTCTTTGACTGTAGACATTATTTTACCTCATATTCTTTTTCAAATTCTTCTTGATCAATTACAAAAACGTCTTCGTCTTCATCTTCTGGAATTGTCTGCAATGGATCTGTAGGAGATGCTGGTGGTGGGTCTATCTCTTGGAGTACATTCTTCTTGCCACCAGATATTACTTCTTCATCGCCTTTTTTGTCATCCGTCTTAAATCTCGGTTGATCCGGAGCTTTTAGTTTTACTATTACATCACCTGATTGGTCTTTTAACACATCGTCAACTGTATATTCATATTGTGTATCCTTGTGCCGAACTTTTAAGCCCTTTCTAATTAACATATTGCCTCGATCGTCGAACATATCAGTTTCACTCATAACTTCAAGTAAGCGTGACTTATATTCTTTTCGCATCATCTCTATAAGCATATTTTCTGTAAGTTTTTTAGTCATCAATGTTTTCCTCTAGTCCCGCTATTCTCATCCACCGAGACTGAACTAACTCATCTTCTGTGTACTCGTATGATTCGTCAAAAGTTTCCGATTGGTCTGTGCTAGAACCTAATAAGTCATTTGCAGCAGGTAAAAATGCTTCTGTTAGCAGAGGCTGTCTGCTAAACTTCTTATTCAAAAACCGATAGACGGACTTTTTTACCATAGATTTAGTTAGTGTAACTCCAGCCTCATTAGTTTTTTTGAGTAGTTCTGCAGCTAGCTGAGGTATTAGGTCTTCTAGTGAATCAAAGTTCTTTTTTGCAAACCTTCTTGACTTTAACAAAGTTTCTTCATTTTCTCCTCTCCACTGTGATACTGCGTCACCCACTGAGCTAGACAAGGTATCAGATGCAGAGTCGACCGCAGTCTTTATACTTGTTTTGAGGCTTCCAATTCTATCATTTGAATCCATGGACTTTTTGCTGGAGTCAGAAAGACTATCATACCATCCGTCGATTGCTGACATTATCGCATCAGCAGGTGAGCCACCTTCCCCGGCAGCGGCTTGAACAGCACCTTCAAGTCCTGACTGAGCTGCATCGGCTTCTTCGGCGCCTTCTTCTTCACTAGCAGGGGAGGGTTCGCCGGCTTCTGTTTCTCCGCCGCCGCCGCCTTCTCCTGCTTGGGCTGCTGAGGCGCCTGCTTGCACAGCGGCCGAGTCGCCGGCGCTATCGGTGACAGCACCCGTCATATCTTGTTCAAGACCTTCGACAGCCTTTGTGACAGCTCCTAGCTCTTCTAGAGTGCATTTCACAATCTCGTCGGCAAAAGTTGCTGGATCTATGCCTTCAACGGCGCCGCCGCCGCCAAATAGGCCTTTAAAGAAAGCACCTACTTTGGACATGAAGTCGCCTGCTTCAGCTTTGGCAGAATCCATGCCTCCCTGAAAAGCTGTTTGGTACCACTTGGGTACTGTGACTGCTTTTGACGCTCCGCTCTTAAGTTTTGCTACTTCAGGAAATTTAATTTCTTTGCCGTCTGATGACTTAAGATTGCCCTTTTTAGCTTCTTCTCCTAACTCTTCTAAAGTCTTTCCTGATTTCATTTCTTCAGGAACATCGGCGACTGCATCTTGAAGATTTGATGAAAATACCTTAATAGCCTCTATAATTGAAGCCGCTGCTGAGCCGGCATTTGAGATACCTTTGTTAATTTCTTCAGTAGCAGCTGCGAGAGCTTTAGGATCCGGATCAACTACCATGCCTGCTAAAGTGCCTGGGTCTGGAATTTCTCCACCTAAAGCTTGAACAGCTGATTTTGTTCCGTTCATTTTTCCGCCGGCGGCATCCAGCGCGCTTGATAAGTCAGAAATAACACTTTTAAGCTTTTCTACAGAAGCTTTTAGCTCATCAACATCGCTGTCTGAAAGAGATGCCTCTTCCTGCTCGTTTAGCAAGAAAGAAGACATACTCATGTCTGTAAGGCTTTTTTCCATTAGTCCGTGTGATCTATACTCAGATCTGAGAACCTTTGCGTGGACTTCAGTCATAATTTTTGCCATGACCGCAATGGAATTATTTGTTTTGTTCATTAATCACACTCCAAGAGACTTTCAGGCTTACAGGTATACATATCTCGCTACGACGTAAATTGGCAAACCTCTATACCACTCTCTTGAAGTATATCTAAGCCTGATGTGTCTCGATATTCGTCATAATACACGACTTTGCTTATTCCTGCATTAACAATAGCTTTTGCACACATCTTGCACGGAGACAGTGTTACATAAAGAATCTTCTTTTTTGGGTTGTTGTAGTCAGTCTTAAGCAAAGCATTGATTTCTGCATGGAGCATCCCAGACTCACCGGGAACTGTGGATTCAACTTCATTAGGTCCGCCGGTGTGATTTCCGTTGTAACCTACTGCTAATACTTGTGTATTATCTTCAGTCACAATGACAGCACCTACTTGATGCCTTGGATCATATGATCTTTTAGATATAAGGCATGCCATTTCCATCCACACTTCGTTCCATGTAGGTCTACTAACAGCTATACTCATTTGTCAAATATATCCTCTATGTGGGTGGGTGAACAAAGTGTGAACCCGGCTGCCTTTTTGTGGCCGCCGCCGCCGAATTCTTTAGCAATTTCTGAGACATCAACATTATCATGAAAAGATCTCAGACTTACCTTAGTCTTTAACGATTCATGACAGTAATACCAAATCATCGCAAAGTCGCAATTAGGAGATAGACTGGATCCAATTTCAGACATCCAATGTGAAGAATTAACAACGAGCACATGCTTTTTCTTGAAACTTCTCGACTTAGCCTTTTGAGATACTTTCTTAATGACCGTCTTTGAGTAGGCTAGTATATAAGAGCCGCGTTTAACAGCGTCATCAAAGACAGAGTCGTCTTCAAATTTCTCAAACTCTTCAAACTTAAACGGCACCATATCAAATGCTGCGCTAAACTCTTTTGAGTAAGGCAATTCCCACTTCCACAAGTCTCTGTCTTCAATGTAGTCTATAAACTTAGGAGGCTCTTTTCCGGGATGAAAAAAGTCCCACGCCAAACGTGCACCCGAATGGTTCATGTCAAAGTGTGTATTAGAGATGTCATGCAGCTCCACCATCGCTGATTTATGATGATCTATGATGATCAAGGCCTCAGCATCTTTAATCATTTTTTTAGTTGTTGAGTTGTCAAAGGAAAAGTCTAAAATTGCAACAACCTTTCCAGTAACGTCCGGCGGTGGAGTGCCATGCGCGCGTGCATAATATTGTGCCTTGTTGCCTAAGCACTTCCACGCCGCATAAGCAGCTCCAAAACCATCAGTACAGCTTGCGTGATAAATGACAGTGTCAACACTATTCGGATCAATTACATTCATAGCATTAGTCTCTCTGGTTCATGTAATTGTGGTGCTCCCAACATCTAGGTTCATATAGATCTGAGCCTCCCACAGCAATCTCGTCTAGTCCTTCTAGCTTTCTGTGTGTGTAAAAAGCGTCCCTTCCTGTAATAGGGCAGACAGCAGGGCACACTTCAATCTTGGTTGCCCATGGCATCATATCTCGGACTTCTTCAAAAACAACACCGCTGGCAGATAGCTGAAGCGAAGAAACAACGATCGTTTTGCCCGATCTAAATAGGCATAACAGAGCTTTCGATACACCTTCTATCATAAAAGCTTCGTCTACAGCAATGACGTCGACGCTATTTTCAGAATTCTGAATGTGCTCCAGAACATCCTTACCGCAATTAACTCCAACTGCCTCAAGACTAGCGCCTGAATGTGTTCTGATTTCCACATCCGAATATCTGTCGTCCATTATGGGCTTGAAAGCAATAATTTTTTTATTTTGATGCAAATATCTATCGACTACTGCCATCAGGCGTGTTGTCTTTGACCCAAACATTGGCCCAGTAAAAATAATAAATTCAGGATCCATTTATACCTCTCTTGTTAAAATTCCACCAGTGCCAAGTTTGACGCAAACCTTCGTCCAAAGTTGTCTGAGCCTCAAACTTTAATGCAAACTTTGCTGCGCCGCACCTGGCAGATGTGTGCATTACATCTCCCGATCGCCACTGTGCGTTCACGACTTCAACATCTACAAATCTTTCTTTAAATTTGTCTAGCACTTCATTGTTTGAATACGAGATTCCAGATGCTATGTTAAAACACTCGCCTTTAAAGTCAGAAGGGCAATTGGCAGCACATATGTTGGCAGTTGCTACATCATCAACAAAAATTAAGTCTCTTGTTTGGGTTCCGTCGCCGTCACTTCTTAAGGGGCTTTTAGAGTGCATCTTATTGCACCATGCAGATATTGCTGTCGAATATGGTGAATCTCCTGTTTGTCTAGGGCCGTACACATTAAAATATCTTAAGCAGACCACGTCTAAATCGTATAGATCAGCGAACATAGATGCGTACTGTTCACACTGAAGCTTCTGTAGGCCATAAGGCGAATTTGGACTTTTTGGTGCTTGCTCTGAAGTTGGCAAATCTTTTTGATCTCCGTACACAGCAGAAGAAGAAGAGAATACTATTCTATCTACAAACCCTACTGATGCAGCAAACAGTGCGACAGTCTTAAATAAATTAGTTTCAGTTGTCACTATAGGGTTTTGCACAGAATACTCTACCCTAGGGTTAGCAGCTAAATGAAATATGATATCATATTTTCCAGACCTGATGCTGTTTAGAATATTATCATGAACAAAGTCACCTTGAATTAATAGTGTTCTTTCCTTAGGTCGTGTATTTTCCTTTTGATTCTGATATAAGTGCAGGGTGTCAGCCAAGACTGTTCTTACATCCAAACCTTCTAAAAATTCAAGATGCCCATTAGACATGTCGTCTATGATGTCTACTTGCCAGCCTTCACAAACTAATCTGTGCACTAAATTGCTTCCAATAAATCCACACCCACCTGTCACCAGGGCTTTTTTAAAGCTCATCATATTCTCCTAAAAATTCAACTAACAATAATATTCAAACGCACATATTAGTTTAAAATTAATCAATGATATGGGCAGAGTTCATAGCGCAGTTTAAAATCACTGTATTGTTTAAGTCTAATTCAGATCTTATTGAGGCTGCGATGTGAATTAAAAACTTGAGATCATAAGGAAAAGTATTGACAACATCAGAAGACCTACAAACTACGTGTACATTTAGAACATTGTTGCGGAGCATTGTATGAATTAAAGATATGCAAGAATCTTGAGTGAATACAAACCTTCTTGTTGTCTTTGGATCTTGACTTCTGCCATATTCGTTGTCACCGGAAATCTCTTTTTTTATGTTTTTTAGAACACCGTTTTTTATTGTAGCATAGTAATTCTTTTCAGGCGGATGATCCATAATCTTTGGGTCATTAAATAAATCAATCTTGTCAAACTGAAGCGACAAGTTTAATGGTGACACTTCTTTTTTACCCGAACACGACACAAAATCAGAGATAATGCCTCCCATGTTTTCAATAGACTGATTTTCTAAATTATAAATTTGATCGACACAGCTTAACGCTAGATCGTTTTCTGTTAAGAACCCATCTTCGACAACTATTACATTAGGCAGATGTTTAATTTTTTCTGTCTCTTCTGAAAAAATATCATACAGGCGACGAAGTGAAGACAAATTCTGGATTTCGTCCCCTCTAAGATGATATCTGTATCTAATTACTTCCCATTCAGGCAGAAGTACTACTATCCTGTTATTGAGGTTGCACAAATCCTGCCAAAGACGGCGGCGATGGTCAACCACGTCTCGGCCGTAAAGACGAGAATAGCAAACCATGCTTAAATTAGATCTATCCTGTATGTTCCATTTGTACCCCGTCATCATATGAATCGAGTTGTACAGTGTCGTTTTTCCAGCCAGATCTGGCCCTTCTATCGTTATTGAGTTCGTTGACAATATCATAGTTGATATTATACACAGCTCTTGTGTGCTTTACAACACTTCGTTGTGACTCTTTAAGATCTTTTAGGTAATGCTTTCTCGTACCTAGTATGTGATCCCACAGCGGAAATGTTACACACCAATTTGCATCTTGATTTTTCCCCATATGATGATCATAATGCCAAGGCGCATACTTTTTTGCCCAACTAGGATCTAAGTGCGACTTTCTATGAATTAGAAAATATGCCAATGCCATGAGAATCATAGCACCCGAATACCAAGGAAAGAGAAAAAATGAAGGAATCTGAGCTACAGAGAGTAGAACTAGAGAAAGAATTTCTTTTGTTCCTTCATTCCACCCTTTGAACAGCTTAAGATAATCGTCGTCGAAGTATTCATTCTTGCGAGATTTTTTATGATGCACTTTCCAGTGTGAAGACCAAAAACTGTTCTTTTTCTTTCCTAAACCATGAAGAACATATTTGTGTATGAGCCACTCATAAAGATTTGCTATGATGATACCAAGTGCAATTTGTACTAAGGCACTCAGCACCATCATCAACCTCCGATTAGCCCGAAGGAGGTTCTAAACTGTGTCAAAAAGAAGGACATTGAGCGAGGCCTCCGCACCTCATTCTATAAGTATGCATTTTTTTACCTCTTGCTCAATCAAAAGCAGTAATTTTTCTAACTTTTGCAGAAGATGTTGACATTCCCCAGTTTGCATCGTTGTGGACGTCAGCCATCCACAGTGTGTACAGCTCTGGCGGCTCACTAAAAGAACCCCAAACTCGAAGCCATCCTGTATTGTTATCCAAGTCCATTACTTTAAACCGATAGAAAGGTTTTCCGTTCTTGGTTTTTTTAGAAATGACATCGGTTATGCAGAACCAACCTACACCCCGGGTGCCCGGGGAGACCTCAAAAATTGAATCAACATTCTTGGATTCGATTCTTCTTACAAACTCATCTGGAAAAACTAAATTGTTGCTTACACCTGATGTGAGATCGATATAATTAAGAATCTTTTCCGTACGATTCCAGTCAGGAAGGCTTGCATAGTCTTTCTTTAACATAGAAAGGATTGGCGTCAAAGTTTCGCCATTCTTTTCTGCACGCTTTACTTGCGTCTTGGTTTTGCCATACCTCCCTTTGCGCAAAAGGTCATAGTTCTTGCCATCGGTAATGACCGCCAAAAGCTGTTTGTGATTAATCACTTCTCCAGTTTGCATCTCTGTAAGAGAGCCAAATGCTTCGATTTTGCACAAAGATGTAAAACAAGTCTTATTGAGTTTTGAATGCTTCCAAGAACCGTCTTCATTCCAAAACAAGTCGTCTAAAGATTTGTAAGGTCTCCGAATCATGATTTCTTCCATGGCTACATTTCCTACACCTTTTACAGCACTTAGAGGAGGAACGAAAGCACCTACCTCTTCAGAATAGGACCACTCATCGCCTGAATAGTTTACGTCTGAAGCAGCTATCTTGTACCCATATTGCTTGATCTCAGACATTGCCTTTGCAAGACCTTTTGGGCTGTTATTTTCAGACTGAAGAATTGTTGCTAGCCACTCATGCTCGTAGTGTGTGTGGAGCCACGCTGCGTAATAAGAATCGATGGCGTAAGACACTGCGTGTGATTTATTAAAGCCATATACAGAGAACGCTTCAATAGTCTTCCAGAGAGCTTCTGTGATACTTCTGTCGATGCCATGGAGGGAGTGCGCGCCTTCGACAAACTTCTTACGTGCTGCCTCTCGTTCACCGCCTTTTTTGCCCATCGTGTCTAGCGACTTCTTAACCAATGTCTTTCGAAGTTTATCAGATTCACCGGGGGAGAAGCCAGCTAGTTCCACAGCAAGTGTCATAAACTGCTCTTGAAAAACAACAAAGTTAAATGTTGGACCTAGAACTTTTTCAATCACAGGATGATCATACTTGATCTCTGATGCATTCTTTTTAGCTTTTACATATTTCCTATGGACATTTGCTTTTAAAGGTCCTGGGCGGTAAATAGCTGTTAATGCAGCCAACTCTGTGATGGTTGTCGGCTTGGCGGCTAGACAGAAGCGCCTTGCTCCGACAGCTGTAAATTGAAATACGCCTGTGAATCGAGCATTGTGGTAAACATGTTCCCACACATCAGGATCATCTTGTTGATTATATCTACAATTTAAGTGCTTGTCAAAGAATGCCTTAATGTCGGCAAAAGAAGGACTTGGGCTTCCTTGCTTTTTTAGAATACGCCCAATACAGTTTTCAACATCCTTTAGCAGGGTGAGTCCTAGAAAGTCGAACTTTAGAAAACCATTGTCTTCTAGATTCCGGAAGTTCATACCTTCTGTCCATGGAGTTTGCAAGTCGCCACGTACTCCAATGATTGGCATTGTTTTTGCAAGATCATCTGGAGGTGCAATGATTACGCCGCCGGCGTGTCTTCCGATGGATCGATTTTCCATGAAAAGTGTTTCAACGTGCCTACCAACTTCAGGATACTTTTCCATGAATTCACGATAACCCTTAGAGTACTTAAGGCAGTCTTCATGTTTTAGGACAAACACAGACTTTTCTTGATTCTCATCCTTCGCAAACTTCATAACCTCGTCTTGCAAAGGTCCGGTCATCTTGTTCACTTCTGCAAAGTCGATACCGTAAAACTTAGCAATGTCCTTAATCAGTGACTTTAGCTTGAGTGTGTTAAAGTTAGAGACAGGAATAACAGCATCATCACCAAACAACTCCCGGGAAGCATCAATAAGCGCATCTCGATCGCCGGCGTCGGTGTCAATGTCAGGCCATGAAGTTCTATGGCGCCCTAGGAACCGCGACCAGAGCAAACCATGCGGAAGTGGATCGATCTGAGTGATTCCTAGTAAATAGTTTACCAGTGAGCCGGCTCCGGAGCCTCTTCCTGGGCCGAAAAGCGTGCGTTTTTCAGCAAGATGAAATATCTTGTACATGGCCAAGAAGTAAGCTTCATATCCGAGGTACTTAATGTCAGACATTTCTTCTTTCATGCGTTCGACATATTCAGGCTTTGAAGCCAAGTCCTCTCTAATCATCGCCTCTTTAACAAGGTCCGCCAGCATTTTAAAAGCCGGCTTTTCTGGAGATCCAAACTTTGGAAGTTTTACACTAGTGTCAATCCACGTGTCTTCGCACTTTTGCCACGCAATATCATGAGTGCGCTCAATAGCATCACGAACTGTTTCCTCGTACCCTTTGTAGAAATCATATTCCGCATATCCTTGGTGGAACTCTTCCCACATCTGCTGTGCATTTTTAGGGTACAGCTTACATTTTAAGTCTTCTTCTTTTGGAAGCATGCTTTGGTCAAGCTTAGCACCCATCCATCCGAGCTTTTTATAAAGCTCGCGTGCTTGCCACTTTTGTGGATCGGGAAAGTGTGAGTCAGCTGTGGCGATAAGAGGAATATTGGTCTTTTTAGAAAGCTCTAAGAGACACCGATTTGTCAGGTGCTGTGCAGGAAGGTCGTTAAACTGCATTTCTAGGAAAAAGTTATCCGGCCCCACACAATCGACAAACCGGTCTGTCATATTTTCTAACCTAGACATGATTGGATTGTAGTCGCCGGGACTATTCATCAAGTCAGGATGTAGTTCATCAAACATCATTCCGCCGAACTGTCTGTAAATCAGACCGGAAGCTAAGCCACCTACACAAGCTGTAGAAACCACTAAGCCTTCACCATGCTCTTTAAGCATCTTGTAATCAATTCTAGGAAAGCGATAAAAACCGTGCTTATACGACTTTTTAACAAGTGTAAAGAGGTTGCCTAGACCTACCTGATTTTTGGCGACAACGACAAGATGGTAATAACGCTTCCATTCAGGCTTGTTCCCTCTGGACCGTTTGGTCTCTTCTTCGTCTTCAATTACGTGACCGCCCTGCTCGACTTCCTGGTCGGCGATGATTACGGTTTTTTCAGTCGAGAGCTTTTCTTTTTGCTTTGCACTCTTTGCGTCTTTGATAGCTTGACGGTGCGCTTCGTAAGACACTTTCCAGTCTTCCAAAGAAGGTACAAAGTAAAACTCAACACCATACAGTTGTCGATATTTCCGGCCAGCTTTCTGCATTTTAACAGTATGTGATCTAGCATGTGCAAGACCAGATCCGTTTCCATGATCAGTTAAGGCCCAAGCATCCATTCCTTGTGCATCACTTAGCACAAAATCGATATGCTCTTTAGGATATCCTAGGCCATCAAATGTGCTAAAAGATGAATGTGCATGAAGACCCACAAATCTTGTGGGTGGCCTGATATCTGTGATAATGTTTGACATGTAGCCTCCGGAAGACATAAAAAAACCTGGCATAGATATTCTATACCAGGTTCGTAAGAATTACACTTTTTCTTCTAAAAGAATTGTGTAAGATCGATATTTTTTCTCTCGGCTTCCTGAAGATGTTTGAGCGGATTATAATCTTTACCTTCATTATTCAGAATGCTTTCCCAAGAAGACATTATTCCTTCTCTGAGAGAATAGCTAGGCTTCCAAGCTGTAATATTTCTAAACTTATCACAGCTAAGAAGGTGATTCCCTAGATAGTCAGTTTGAGGATGCCACTTAATTTTCTTCTGAATATCTAGGCCGGAGACTTCGGACATCATGTCGACTATTTTTCCAACCTCAACAGGTGTTTCTGCAGCAATGTTAAAATCGTACCCCCACAACCCTAAGTGACAGGCAAGTGCAACGGAATCACAAAAATCTTCTACGTGCAAATAATCTTTTGTTTTGGCTGGATCTAAAAACATGTCTATGCTGTCAACGCTGTCATCTAGAGCAGCGAAGAAAGATTTCGCTATGAGTGAGTTCATATCTCCAACGCCGCCGTAAGCAAATAAGGGACGCATGATAAGCCATCGGTCGCAATGAGACTTGACAACAAACTCAGAGGCTAGCTTATGTGCGCCATAGAGAGTATTAGGGCCTAAAGTTGAGGCTTCAACAATTTGTCGATCTTGATACAGACTTGTATCGTATATGACAGTAGTGCCCATGTAGCACACAGGAATCCCTAGACTATTTGCTGCTCTACAAATTGTGTAAGTTCCTGTCACGTTTGAATTAGTAGCTTCATGTGGATTTAGAGCTACAACATCTGTGCCTACCATAGCTGCATTGTGTACAACTAGCCCAATTTCGTTCTCTGAAAGCGCTTTTGACCAAGCTGCCTCAGAGTTTCTCCAGACGCACAATTCACCAGAAGGCGTTTTTTCTAGGCTGTCTGAAGTTAGAGTAACTGCCTCTTCGCCTACTTTAGCAAAAGACTTTACTAGATTTCTTGCGATAAAACCGTTTTCACCCGTGACAAGAACTTTCACTTTTGCTCCTTATTACTCGATGTCTAGATCGTATGGTTCCTCAATAAGAGTACCCGCTTGTTTACATCTGTCCAAGTAATCCTCAAGCTGCTCAAAAGATGTGCATACTTTGACACCACTACGTGCTAGCATTAGGTTGAACTTTGCTCCTTCAGGTAGACCTTGGCAGAAATAAACAATTGGCACATTATTTGCATGAGCATAACCTGCCTCCCAAATTGTGCCGATATCCTTATCACGTGTGTTGACAATAAGAAAATCTGCTGTTTTAATGTGGTGAAGGTTACCTGAGAAGACCTCATCCTGTACGCTCTTCGGTGCGTCAGGTGGACACACAAAAATTCTGCGTGGTGAGGCGAGGTCGATCCAGTCACGATCGTCGCAAATCTTCTCTAGACTTGTTAGTTCTTCTGCTTGTACTGGATTAAACCAGCCTGATGCTAAATAAATCTTTTTCATTATTGCCTCTTTCTAAAACTTGTTGTTATAGTCATCTTTGAGTTGGGCGAACTCCGACATGAGATCTCGCCACATAGTTGTAAATACTTTCTCTCCAGTGCCGTGAGTACCATTAAGTTCTTCGCGGCGGCACTGGTAGATCGTGTCGTCCGGGTGGAAGTCAAAAGTATCATTCTTAGGTTCTGGCCAGTAAAGATTTGTGCCACGACTGATCCACTTGTCGCCCTCTTTCACCCTAAAGGTCTTGATATAGTGCATATCAGGTGTATCAAACTTGAACACGTTTGTTAGCTCTGGAATTGCCTTGCATGCCTCAATTGCCATTCTTGCGGCCAAAATGTTATCAGCTGCTGGCTGAATCTGAACATCTTGGCGTTGACGAACAAATCCAATGAGATCTTTTAGATTAAGGCGCATGTAATAAAAAGAAGTTAATGCTTTTGGCAAAATCATACGAGCATCCATCATGGAAACAACTTTAGAATCCGTCATGTCAGCATAAAGATCCTTAGCTTCTAAGACTAGCTTTTTATATCGCTCTAAAAACGCCGGAGAATTTTCTACAGACTCAGGAATTACTGCTGCATCATCGCGTAGATCTCGATCGCCGGTGCATTGAGCTGCGAAAGAGCCGGCTCGATGGCGAATGATATGGGTCACCTCTTGAAAAGAAAGACCGGAGAGACGAAAGGTAAATCCTAGACACTCCATTGGAGTTGGTAGTGCTCGGAACTGAAGAACGTCAAGCAAGTTTTTGCTTTTTAAACTGTCTTCTGCAGTGTCCGGATTAATTTCGTCAGGGGTGTCGGCCCAAGTTGCCTTAACATAATGCCAAGCAACGTTTCTGGCCTGCTCAGTAGAAGGTGCATCTACCAATTCTACCTTTAAAGCTTCTAGGTTATTTTCGAACTTGGTCGTAGGTTCCTGACCAAACTTGAGATCCATGGGGAGAACGATAGGTTCTAGATCTGTATTTTGTGGCATTGCTTTCCTCCTTTGTGCCAGGTCAATGCACTAAAAATACCACGATTCATCCCAGTGTTCAACACTAGATGTCTTATTTTTGTCATCTTTTTTGCCTATAATTTCATTCCAAAAGATCGACAATGAATTGGTATATCCTGATCGATTGAGCGCGGTGTCACCCATATGCAACCAAAGATTCATGCACACATCATGGTAAGCTTCATCTATTTTATCTCGATTTGACTCAAGTTTCCACTCGTCCGGGACACAATCTTTAGGTGCAGTGCCTGAGTGGATTAAATCGATAGCACGGCGAACACTTTTATGAATTTTTAATAAGTTCATACAGATCATCCTTATCAGAAAATAAAGTCACTAAATCAACGTTTTTAAGCTCTGTGTTGTAAGGCAAAGCGGGAGAGAAAACTTGCACACCATGCTTCGCGTATTCGGTTGAGTGCTTTGGAGAATCATCAACTGCACAGATCACTTTCCCTTCTTTGTAGAACTCTTGATCGGATAACCACCTAAATTTTTCTCCGGAAAAGTCAAGTGCGTCAAATTGTAACTCTGACTCTGAAAGCCACATGTAAGTATCGTGATAGCATTTAAGATTGTCAGAAGGGCGTGCTGTTAGTAGATGAATCCAGTAGCCTTCACTCTTGAGCTTGTTGACGACACGTACCAGCTTTTCATTCTGCTCTAATATTAAAAACCCGCTCTCATTAATGAAATCTCTAAAAACTTGTTCCGGAGCTAGGCCGGCATTGAGAACGTCAGATACGTTATAGTATTCCGGGCAAGACACCGGAGTATCGACGCCCTTTGTCACTCTTAGCCAGTCAAAAAAAGACTTTCTAAAATGCGCTAAAACATCATCAATATCAAATATGACTACCGGTTGTCCTTGCCATGCATTCCTTTCTAGAGAATGTCTCATGTGAAGGAATACATCTTTTGACTCACACGCAGTTTCAAAATCTTCCGGTTTAATATCCCAGAGATTCAAGATAGCCAAAACATATCTGAAAGCATCGACAGACTTATATAAAATCTTGTGGTGGTCTACCTGATTTTTAACTTGTCTGTGGTCTTTAAAATTAATTGCTGAACCTATTCCGGAGGCTTCAGAATGAAGTGCGAGAACAAAAGTTTTTGTAATCTCTTCCTTTTCCTTTGTAGACAGTTTTTCACTATTAAAAAACAGACTTGAAAATTCTTTTTGTCTAATTAAAGACTTTGCCAGAGTTTCAAAATTCAAGAGAATTCTCCTTATACAGACACATTATCTAGATCGACAGGGTCAACGTTGAACACAACTTCACCGTGCAAAAGCACTTCACATAAATTTTCGGAAGTGTAGTTGAGCATTATTCCTACAGCGTCCTCTTCTATAATTACTTGCTGAGAACCATACATGGACGCATAGTTTCCTACGCTGTGTGAATTGAACTTCACCAAAGTACCTCTTTCGCTACACATAAGTAAAATATAGCCGCCTTTAAAAAAAAGTACATTTAAACAGCATTGGGTAGTTTTTTTCCATAGTTATTAAATGTGCCTAAAGTCATAAAGATTATTGGCTCTCGTAAGGCAACAAATATTATTATGAGAACTTGATAGTGCAAGAAAATCGTCCTGACAACGAAGAAGTCTTTAACGCTCTGACACATGGGGTTGGCGCGATTTTGGCTTTGGTTGGCGGAGTTTTTTTAATTGGACAATCTTGGGAAATAGGGCCCTGGCACTTTGCTGGGGCTTTTTTGTATTCAGTTTCTCTTTTTTCAACTTTTTGTGCGTCAGCTTTTTACCATATCTCAACAGATCCTTTAATAAAGCATAGGTACAGAGTTCTGGACCATTCATCCATTTACTTGGCAATAGCAGGGAGTTACTCTCCTATACTTCTAGTAAGTCTAATGGACAATTGGGGACTGCTATATTGTGTTGTAGTGTGGGTGTTGGCAATTGCAGGAATTCTGTACAAGTCTAAATACACAGGAAAGCATGAGGAATATTCACTCGGAACTTATCTAATGATGGGGTGGATAGGGCTCTTGATTGTGCATGACATTATAGAAACAATACCTAGCGCAGGATTATATTGGCTTTTAGCAGGCGGCATTATCTACACATCCGGGGCTTATTTTTATTACAAAGACGATAAAAGATGGTACCACACCATATGGCATTTTTTTGTACTAGGCGGCAGTATGTGTCACTATATTTTGGTCTCTAAGTACATTATACAACCTTAGTCAGTCCCATTTTTTCAATGTATCTGGAAGTGTGAGAATCCATCATTCTCGACTTATACACACCTAATTCCTCTTCAGTAGCGTCTAAGGCGTTCCTGGCAAGATATTTTTCAACATAAACAGAAAGTGTATTTATAAATTTTTCCAGATTGTCTTCATTAACATTGTCTTCGAGGTATGCGATATTTTCTTCCACTCGAGCGTCTATTTCCATTGGACTACTCATGTGTGTATAAAGATCCGCATTAGTCACATCATCAAGTGGGTACCCGTATATCACACGCTGAATAGAATGTTGCATTTCATGAGCTAGTGCTGCTCTTATCTCCATGGGGAGTGTCGTCAAAAACGGCTTAAGATCTCTTAAATCTTTCGGCATATGCAGAATTATTTCTATTATTCCCTCATCTTCAAAATCATCGCTGTGAAGATATCCTGCATCAACGTCAGAATGATCAGCACTTTTGATTAAAAAATGAAACTCTACGTCTGGTAGAGCGTCAAAGTACTCGCCTTTGGGCTCCGGTAATTTTTGATTATTTTCTGAAGAAATTAAGTCTGTATAGATAAAATCAATTGTGTCATAAACAGCTTGTGAGTCAATTGAGCCTTTATTTAAATTAATCGAATTAACAATGGCACTCACAATGGGGTATGCGATTTGAGATGCTGCAGACCTCAGATCAAATCTTTGCTGAATCTGACTAGAAGAAGACTCATAAATTAGCCTTTCTTCTGTTTGATCGCTGTCGTTACTGTTTAAAATTGTGTCATTCATAACACATATAAATATGCGCTAGTAGCCTGTGTTAAGACGGTCGTGAATAACTTCATCCTTTTTGCGATATGCGTCAAAAAGCTCATCAGCTGTAACGCCAGTAAGAACTAATAAGGACAAAAAATAGTTAAAAGCGTCAACAATTTCTTCTAGAAACTCTTCTCTATCAAATTCGTCTACTTCGGTCTTCTTGTGGGGTTTCCAGTTTTTTAAATGCTGAAGTGCTTCAAACATTTCTTCGACACCTTTCAAAGCAGTATCTCTTAACACTTGCTGAGACTTCTTTTGTGTCAAAGAGACAGGCCATTCTGGGTATATGTCTGGGTTTGCCTTACTAATTTCTACCATAAATGATTCACGCAGGCGAAACATTTCAGACAGCTTATCTTTATTACTCAGACTCATTTGTCTCCTCAACAAGTTCTTGTACCTCAGAAATCATAGCTTCTAAATTGTTATTAAAAGTCTTTTCATACTCTGATTCTAGGTCAAGAACACCTTCATTACTTACAAACTTAATAAGTCGTAAGTTATCAGTGATGTCTGTCCCAGTTAATATTGCAACTTGTAATACTTTGGCAATTTGTGCAATTGCAGAATCTGATAGCTTGTAGCAGTCAAACATATTATTCTCCTTTTTTTTTATTTCTGAATTTTTGGTACCCAATGTGTTGTCCTTCCATCAGGTGTCTTTTCTTTAACAACCTCATTACCTTCAGGGTCGTTCTTTTGATTATATACCAGGAACCTCTGTGCGTATTGGCCCAATGTTCCGTTAAAATTTTCGTATGTTCTTATTGTAGCACCGCCTGACCGAAAGCTTTCTCTCAATATTTTTTTAATTGCTGAGTTAAGTGATGACAAATCTTTGTCAGAAAGAGAGTCAACTGTCCTGTGTGGTGATATCTTGGACAGCCACAAAGAGTCTGCTTTTACATAGTTTCCGACGCCAGCCACCACTGACTGGTTCATTATAGCTTTAGTGATAGGCCACTTAGACTTCTTTCTAATGGCTTGAAAAAACACTTCATCTTTTACATCAGTGGCTAGCATATCCGGCCCTAATGCCTTGAGTTTTTCTAACAAATAATGTTTTCCTCTGACTATTTTAACAGTGCCAAAATTTCTTTGATCGTTGAAGTACACCTTACTTTTATCGTCAAAACAAAACTCGACTCTAGAATGCTTTTTTTTATTAGGTGACCAATGGCCGGTCATTCCTAGCGTGTTCCAAATATAGTGATCATTTTTTAGCATCCAGTATAAAAACTTGCCATGCACACCTACACCGGTGACTTTTGCCGGCAGCGTACCTACAGATTCTAGAAGTCCTGGAATTGGCTTTTTCGTATATCTGCCGCTTAGCACATTTATGCTTTTTAAAGTCTTTGCGGAGACAAATTCAGACAAGTCTAATCCGTATCTTCTTACTTCAGGTCCTTCAGGCACAGTTTTCCTCCAGCCAGTCTCGATATTTATTCAAGGCATGATCGTTAGGGCGTACATTTTTCCAGTCACCTACACAGAAAACTCTCCACGCATCCTCAGCGTACTTTCCGCATCCGTAAAGCTCTTTAGGCGATGACCACTCCTTCTCAACGTATTCTCTAGAGAATCTCCGAAGGGTCTCTGTACGTCTCTTCCACATTCCTAATGGTTTTATAAGGCTTTGCAAATCGTTAACATCTGCGTCCTTCATAGAATCTGCTGTGGGATACTTACGAAAAAGCTTCTCGTACACTTTGTCAACTTGTTTTCTAGAAGTTTGATTATGAAGAAGACACGCCACTAGTATTTTCCACTCATTAGGCCACAAATCTTCTTGCAGCATTCCGACTGGTGATCGAGGTGGTCTCCACATGCAGAGTCTCCTTTTATAAACTTGTTATATTATAAAAAGAGATCTTAAGATGTATTACTTGAAAACTCGCTCTTTGGCAGTGTCAAAAAGCTCTTTCATAAAAGATTTCTTTAGTTTGAGTAACCTATCAAATTTGACTTTATTTCTAGCGTCTGTGTAGAGTGCAGTGGGCTTTTTAATCTGGCCATCAATAAGCTGATCGCTAAAGTCATAAAATTTAGACTTAGGGCTTCGAGGTGGCTTAGCTTCGGCATCTGTTGGTGCCGCACACATTCCTATGCAAAATGCTATAATGCACGACATTATCATGGTCATGATTGATGAGTGTCTTATAAATCTTCTTACACCAGGAAGCATACTGTCTAAGTATGCACTAAGCTTGTCCTGGTTTCATCGCGGCAAGAATTTTAATCTCAGCCAGTTTCCTGTCCATCATTTGACGAAACTCTTCAGAATGATTTGCAATTTCAGCTGATCGAATTTCTTCAATCATGTCCCAAACAGAATCGTTTTCATCTGTTAGTTCTCTTATTTCTTTTATGCAAAACTTTAATGATTCTTCAAGCATAGCCAATCGAAAGTTAGCATCGTGCTCTGGCGAAGGTTTTTCTAAGACTGACTCTATTAGAACAAGTTGCTCTTCTACAAGTTGTGATCTAGTAAGTTTTTTTGTCATGTTATTTATTATATTCGACGACACGAACTCTTATAACTGGAATATGATCATCAGGCGTCTTATCCATAACGCCGACAAATTTGCATTCTTCAGGAACTACATACACTACAAACTCTAGATCGTCTAAATGCATTAAGCACTGAGAAGTTGAACGCATATTGTCTGTTGTGCGCATCATGTTGTAGTTGCTTCCTTTATCAAAATTTTGCTTTGTTAAAGTTGGCATTATTTTGTTATGGTCATCAATATCAGAAAGCTCCATTTCTGCTGTAGCTTTTCTTATTTTTGATGATAGGTAATCATCAGGTTTTCTGTCTGGAGTATAACCCGCACCATCATGGTCTTGACCATGATTTGTCCTTACATCAAACCCTGTAGAAGGGTCTAGCTTTTTTATAATTGGGTTGTGTTTACTAGTCATCTCAATGCTGTACATTGACTTATTGTTTCCCGCGAAGGTGTGCCCTTTAATTCCATCTCTATAGGAAACTAATGATTTTATACAGTCTGAAAGTGTTTCTTGTTCGAGTGCATGAATCATTCTAGGACCATCGTCTGACTGAAGCTTTCCTTTTACAGCCTTTTCGTCTTCACCCACGAGTAATGCAGCGTTTATCACTCCAATTCCCTTCTCGTTCATGCCTTCCATGTAGTTAGTATACAGATCGTGTAGGTATACAACTTCCATTCCATTTCTTATCTCTCTTACTAGTCTGAGCTTTGGAACATAGTTTCTGTCTCTAGTTTTACCTAGAACATTGCCTCCTGAAATTTGGCCACCTACAATTATACATTCGCGCAAAGGTTTCAATTTTTTCTCCAGCTATGACATTAGGTAAATATAATTTTGATTTACGGTACACGCAACTCTAAAACCACAGATCATGTCATGAAACTCGACTAAAGCATTAATATCTCTTCTGGTTGGTTCATACATGTGATAAACGAGCGACTCGTTTTTAGAAAACTTCTTCTTAAACCACCCTACTAATTTTTTACCTGCATCAATTCCTTTTTCCCACACAGCTTTTATTCCGGTCCAGAAAAAGCCTAGTGCTTTTTTAGCCATAGTGCTTATTAGACCTACAGTGTATTTAAAGAATTTGTCTTTTTGCTGTGCTTGCCACTCTTCATCCTTGTCTAAAAATTTAGAAGCGGCCCAAATACACCCTTTTGCTACACAATAGGCAACTACTAAAGCTAACAGAACTTTACCTATGGCAAGCCACATACCTGCACTCACACCCATCAAAGTTCCGCCAGCCCAAGTGCTTTGGACGCCGGTTGCACTGGCCATCATGTGTGTCATGGCACCTCCGACGCCGCTGACAGAAGTTGAGGCAGGCATGCCCATTGTCGCGAGCAAAGAAGGTGTAGTTATCGTTGCAGATGCGCCGGCGCCGAACAAATGAGCATATGCTGCAGCCCCAAAAGAACCAATAGTTCCGGCTCCAACTGCAAACATGCCTATTGTTCTAGAAAGTCTATCCTTTATGCTTCCTTTACCTCCAGAAAGATCTTCAATCGCAGCTTCTAGTTTATCTTGATCTGACTCCAGCTCGGCTATTTTTTCCTGATTTTCAGCTATTTCTTTAATAGCATCATCAAAATTATCTGCTTGTATGCCGATTCCTTTTAAGCCTGCCATAGCTGTTTCGGCGGCGCCGTCAGCATTGGAGACTTTGCCCTGTATTTCTTCAGCGCCGCTTTTTATTTCGCCTTCAGCAGAGGCCATGCCTTCTTCTGTAGGCATGAATTCATCATCAAATATACTCTTGTCAGACTGCTGCGCGTCGATACCATCGCCTTCTAAAGTTTCAGTCTCTATGCCTACATCAGCAAGGTCAATCTGATTAGGCTTCTGATTACCACCTTTTTCTGATGCACCTTTTGCTGCTTTGCCAATGTCACCTTTTTGCTCACTAGAAGGAAGATAGCCTACATTTCCTGATTGTAGACTAAAACCGTTTTTTTGTGCGTATGCAGAGCAAAAGTCTAGAACCTGAGCCGGCTCTCCTTCTACACCTGCGTCAGATAATTTTTGTGCTATGGCAGACGCTAACTGCGCTACATCTCCTGGTGTGACTGGTTTTGCAGTGTTTTCTACGTCTTCGAACTCTGGAATGACATTCTTTAGGCTCATGGCAAAACCTTTCATCATCCCTACACCCTCGAGCGCAGAATTAACTTGAGGTTGATATTTTTCCATTTCTTCTGCCATAGCTTGTGTCGCTGCTGCATCTTTAGCAGCGGAGGCGTCTTCCATTAATAATTTCCACACTGCATCGGATTTGCATCGTTCATTTACATTTTTCTGTGACGGGAAAGCAGGCACGCCTTCAAGCTCTTGAATTTTAGCTGCAGCACCGGACAAAATTTCTTTGGAAGTTTTGACAGCAACTTTCTTGACATATTCTCTGCCCTTATCAGTCTGTGGCTTTATTGCAGTCCATTTTATTTTTTCATCTTTGGTGTCTTTAGAAAGCCCTAGGTCTTTGCGAGAGACTTGCCCTCCAGATACGTCTCGCTCTACTTCATTTGAAATAAAATCAGTCGTTTGTGTTTCGTAAGTTTGTGTTGCGTTATCTAGTTCTACACCGAAGAGAGATAAAACTGAAGTGAAAAGACCTTTGATAAAATCAAGTATTCCTTCATCTACTTTTTTAATAGAGGATCGGGATCGAGCATTAAAGCTCGATTTTAGAATAGTCTCTATAATTACCTGTTCTTTTGAAAGGCCATAGACTGAATTAAATTTTCTCGTTCTTTGTTTTCTCATAAGTTTCTTTTACTTCTTTAAAGACTAGTCTTTATATGTATGTTAAGTATCTTCTTCGGAGTAGCAATGTACTCATTCCATAAACTAGTCTTTACACTTCCGTTACAAGACTCTAACTCATAACATATGTTTGAATTATCGCCGCCTGGGTAACCTAGTCTGTGTAAATTAAGTGCCCTTCTCTTGTTGTCGACTGCCATTGATTTTATATCGCTTCGAAAACCCGCTCGGACATTACCTAGAAGGTGCACTATAATATTAGATTCAGGCCTAAAAAAAGGCCTGACTGCTACAGTAAAAGTAGATATATCAAAAGGATTACCTGTTTCCATTGAAGCTTCGAGTCTATCTAAGCCTTCTTTCGACGTGTAATGAAGCAACTCTTTTGGATTATTTGTAGACCCATAAAGCTGTGTGGTAAATTCTTCGTCTATCAACACATACGGTTCCATGTCACCTCTGGAATAAAAATATGCAAATCTTAGACTTCGAATATCTGAAAAATAAGAAGCAAACTGCCTCTCAAATGACCACAATCTGTGGTTTACGAAGTCTTCAATAAAGTCCAGAACATTCTTTCTAGTTAATAGATCCCACCTGTCAACTTCCGTGGATAGCTGGTACCCAAAAAACTCAGAAAGCTGCCCAACAAATCTTTCAAAGTCTTCTATTCTGCAAAAAGACGTGTGCTTACAACTAATTTCTCCGCCACGGGTGTCCATTCCTATGGTCTGAAGGTCTAAGAGATAAGTTGCCATCTCTTCCCACTCATTAAGTGTTTTGAACGCAGACTCAGGCTTAATGTAGCCTCTTACTTTTGGGTGATCAGTGAGATTTTTCATCTATATCGGCCCTAGTTGATCCATTGTCTTTGTAAGGACGTCACCAGGATCCCAAGTAGGGCCGTCATTTGTACATTCATAACTTACAGACTTTCCCATATCTTTAGGTAAACTTTTAACCAGAACAACAACACCTTCGCTGCCATAATGTGTGCAGTTAGGGTTTGTATTCACCACGCTGTCTCCGCTGACAGGTTCGTATGTGTGACTTACAAAACTCTCCAACAACACTCTTCTTACAAATTCTCTCAGCATTTATTTTCTCACGTAGTGGCGCCAATTATACCATGGGCGTATGCTTAAGTAATTAGGATACTTGTCATGTGTATACGCTTCTCGCTCAAAAGGATTTTCATAATACGCTTTTTTTCCGCTTCTGCATCTTATTAATCCTATTAACCAGAACACCCCGTAAAGAATCCATTGCCCTACAAAAAGAAGCTCAATTTGTTGTTGGTAATGAATTGTTTCGTGCCTTCTAGTTTTTTCGGACAGCTCTCCTCTACACCACACCCAAAATGCAAAACTTAAAGCCCAAATCTCTATTGGTGATATTTTTGAAAGCCACACTGGAATCTTGCTATTTTCAAACTCCCATGGCTTTCGAGACTTTAACCATTTAGAAACTCTCATTTTACCTCCCGTACTTGGCTTCGTACCTCTCTCGACCTGCCTTTGAAAATGCCGGATTTACAAATACAGCATATATTCTCGGACTGCCAGGGAAAGTCGATACTATTTCTACTTTTCTCTCTACTTCCCAGCCGGCGGCTCTATATTTTTCAACTAGTGTTTTCATGTAAGGACCCCATGTTGGATCGATGTCAACTATTTTTCCATTTACACATTCATTGTCAGTCCATGTAGACTCCAAAATGTCATTGATTATATCAACAATATCTTTACGTTTCAATTTAATTCCTCGCTGTCTTTATTAATTAGGTGCACTAACTCTTTCCAATGTGCTGGATTAATACCGGGTGGAGGACCACCAAGACTTAAAGTGTCTAGAGCATCCTTGTACTTCTGCTTTTGTTTTGGGCTAGGGGCACTTTGTAGATTATGCAACATATCTGATAGTTTTATTTTTAGCACGTCTGGTTTGTTTGCTATTGATGCAACATAATCAGAATAATCAGTACCTTTGGTATGTGTAAGTGACCTTACAATATCCAGTGCTCTTAAACCTATGTCCGGCTGTCCAAAAGATCCTGCGATCAAAGATTCCATTTCTTCGCTGGATTTAACATTTCCTTGCGAAAGTGCATCTTCTAGAGCATCATGGAGCAAAGCAGCTGCGCACAAAACAGGCTCATCAGGATAGTATGCGTAGACAATATTTGCCACTTCAACTGGATGCACAAGATACGGCTCGCCTGTTCTTCTTTTTTGTCCTAAGTGTGCCATTTGAGCAGTGGCCAGAGCGTCAGCTACATCGTCATTTACATCGCCACAGACTTCATTAATGTGTTGTAAAATTATGGATCTTACATAGTTTCTAAGGATGTTTTCAGATGTGCCTTGAGAATTCTTTAGTTTCTTAATTTGGCAAGAGATATCATTTTCTCGAACTTGTCTTAACGAACCAGAAATATAATATCTTATGTATTCCTTGAGCACCTTCATAGGGACAACACCACCCTATGTTAAGTATTTTCTAGTCGTCTAGAAATCTTTGTTATCTCTAAACGCTTTAACTGTTATAGGCCAAACTTCTTCTGCTATCGTCAATAAAGCTTGAGCTACTTGTTGAATTTCCCACTGAGCGCCCTCGTGAATCCTAAGCTCTATGAATTTCATTAAGTTGCTAAGGTTGCAAGTACCATAGTACTCAGTGTAGAGGTTCTGGGGCAGGACTCCTCGAGCTTGCTCTCTGCAGACACCTGATTCTAATAGATTTTCATAAAGGTTTAGTGAAGATTTGTGGTGTGATCGAACAGCAGCGCTAGCGCTGAGAACGCCTCCATCTTCGTACCGGTACAAAACAGGATCATCGGTCTTGTTAGTGCTGGCCTGTCGATTTGATTGATGCTGAGATCTAAAAACACTTGGTTCATAGAATCTTAAGTCTACTTCAGTGTATCTTCGACTTATCTCATTATAAGCCCAAGTTCTATGGCGATGGTGCTGACTACGAATGAAAAGAGGCACCACGAAACGACAAGTGAGAACGTTGTGCTCCAAAGTGGAAGTGTGGCGATGCTTAATAAGATAATCAATAAGTCTTTCATCTTTGTCATCTAGAATATCCTTTTGCTTTCCAAAACTAACTCTGGCTGCATTAACAACAGTTAAGTCATGCCCCATATGACTAACATAATCAACGCGACCGATGCCGTCTGAATAGAGGTCTATAGACTTTATCTTAGTTTCTGTCATCCTTTACACCCTTACCATACCACCGGGCGTTTCTTCCTCGCACATCGTAATGAGTAAATGTTGTGTAAAGCCCAACGCCGCCTTTCATCATCTTACCTTCTTTAATAAGATCAACAATAACAGCTTTTACTTCAGCAGGTGTCATTCCTTTGACTTTAATGTCGGCAGCATTTGCGGTCATATGCTGACTTCTTCTGGCACCTCCGATTCTGCGATTATACTTTGGGGAGCGGTATCCGCTAATGACTCTAATAGGTTTTCCTATTTCATCTCTTAGTACTTGAAGATTTTCGCATAGAAGAGATACGTTATCCATTAACTCTTCAGGAACGTCAGTACCGTCTTTACACCTGAACTCTGATAAAGAGAAGTTTTGTGTTATTTTATAACTCATCTTTTGGCTCCGCTGGAGAGCTTTCTTCGTCAGACTGATTAACTACACCAAAAGAAATTGTTGCAAATCTTTCTGGGCTATCCCACTTATTAACATGCCAGTTAATCCACGCGACGGACTTTTGGTCTTTTAAAAGTTCGGATAATTTATCATCTTGGGACACAAAGCTAACTAGTGCCTCATTTACTTGCTTTTCAGTTAAGTTTGCAGTAGCCACTATTCTAGCTGTGCTTGATGATTTTTCTTGATTGCTTTCGCTCATATTTTTCTCCTATAATTTTATATTCTATTCAAAACCAATACTAACATCTATATCAATCGTTAATTTTGGCACTCTTAAATGGTTTGCAAGATTGTGTTTTTTTGCATCTTCAGCATCCAAATACCAATCTGCATGCTTTTTCTTGTCCATTAACTTGATAAAATAATTATCAGCCTTGCCACAGTTTTGTGCCATCATCTTATAGACAATATCGTTAAGTCTTTCGGCTTCTTTCACATCTGCCTTTAGCTCTTCTATTTTACCGTGAGCCCAAGAAGATACATCATGAATCATAACTGTCGCATTAGGATCCATAAATCTTCTCCCTTCTTCTCCAAAAGAGAACAGTATAGCTCCGCAGGACATTGCCTTTCCCTCTACTATCGTCGCGACAGGAAGCTCGGACGATTTAATAGATGATATCATTGACATAAGTGAGTATACTTGCCCACCGTATGAATCAATTACTACAGGAATTACACTTTGACCTGTATTATGTGCTTGTGCGACAGAATCGTTGAATTTTTTTGCAGACTCTTCATCAAATTTATTAACCCTAACAATTACAGGATTTTTTCTAAGTTCGTACTCTTTTAATAGCGCTGAAGTTTTAACTGTCCATTTCATTGACTTACCTCTTCCTTATTCCTTTTGTTTATTGTTAACCACATTTGCTGCTTCCACAAGCAGTACAAGTCACACAACCTTCCTGATATACAAGTGTATCTTCTGCACCACAATTTTCACATGTAGTCTTTCCCGGTACTGTTCCATCCTTAATGTAGTACTTCAAAACTCTAGCAATGACTTTTGAAAATGAAAACATATCCATCTCTCTGTCTTTTTGAAGCTGCTCAACAACATAATTTATTTTTGCACCATGCCTAAGTGCCAATGATATCGTCCTAGTAAACCCTGCGTGATTAGGATTATCAAACACATCAACAATATCTTTTATTAAAATAGAGTCACCGTTCTTACCAATCCTTAAGTCATATCTAGAGTTCTTGGTCTTGTAATGATGTTTAATGATTGTTCCTTTCTTGTATCTCTTAGGTATCTCTATGTACTTCTGAAGACCTCCCATTACCTCATAAGGTCTACCATCCATTAGACCTACAAGAATTGTCCAGGCTTCACCCTTGATGGTCGCATGATGAATGTGGCATTTAAGCTCAAATGGCCTGTCCGGGGCGTGATGTGTCTTAAACTTTATGTCCTCATTTTCCTTTGACACGAGAACACCAGCTCTTGATCCATCTCTGTATACAGTTACACCTTTACATCCTGACTGCCACCCGGCCATGTAAACATCTTTAACAGTGTCAATAGAGACATCTGAGGGCAAGTTTGTTGTGTTTGATATTGCGTGGCACACCCATTTTTGAGCTGCAGCTTGCATTTTAACTTTTGAAACCCAGTCAATTTCAGTTGCAGTTGCTCCTGAATATGGGGAGTCTTTTACTTCTTCTAGGCCTGACGCCTCCATCCATTTCTTAAAACCTTGATGGTAAACTGGATATTCCTGCCATCTGTCTCCGGAGTCATCAACAAAGTCAACTCTTCCATCTAAATCATTTTCAGTCAACTTCTTTCGTCGTGTATAAGAGAGCATGTAAGCCGGCTCAATTCCTGAAGTTGTCTGTGTTAATACACTTACTGATCCTGCAGGGGCTGTTGTCACGAGAGCAATATTTCTTCTACCAAATTTTTGTGACATTTCTCGAACTTCAGGTGCCTCTTTCCAAATTCTCTCTAAAAATTCATTTCCTCGTTCTAGATCATGATTGTGTATAGGAAACGCGCCTCGCTCTTTAGCCAAGAAACAAGAAGACTTATATGCGTTAACAGTTAGAGTCTTGTAGAGGCTTTCCACAATTTCAATGGACTTGTCAGAGCCGTATCTAACACCTAGCGCTGCCACTGTATCGCCAACTGCAGTAACGCCTAATCCTGTGCGTCGGCCTTGAAGCGCTTGATTACGAATTTTTGTCCAAAGATTTTTTTCTATTTGTTTGACTTCAGGTGGCTCTGGGTCTTGTTTAATTTTTGCAAGAATTTTGTCTACCTGCTCTATCTCTAAGTCGATCATATCATCCATAAGTCTCTGTGCTTTTTGAACCACAGAAGATAACTCTTCATAATCGAGGTAGGCTTCTTCTGAAAAAGCATTTTTGACAAAAGAAGAAAGATTTACAAGCATAAGGCGGCAACTATCATAAGGGCTTAATATTATCTCGCCGCATGGATTAGTTGAAGTCGATCCAAAGCCCTGGTCTGAATAAACGTCGGCAGGAGTTAATTTCTTAGCAGTGTCCCAAAACAGTAACCCGGGTTCGGCTGCAGCGTGTGCGCTTTCGATAATTTCGTCCCAAAGATTTTTGGCATCCACAAGTTGAGAAACTTTTCTCTTTTTATTTTTTTCAACTGGAAACCTTAGTTCGAAGTCTTTCTCTTCTCGGACTGCCTGTAAAAATTCATCAGACAATCTCACAGAAATATTTGCGCCGGTTACTCTTGTTAAGTCTCGTTTAATTTTTATAAAGTCACGGACTTGTGGGTGATGCACAGAGATTGTCAACATTAGGGCACCTCTTCGGCCTCCTTGTGCTACTTCACGGCAAGAGTTACTAAACCTGTCCATAAAAACTTCAATTCCGTCCGTTGTTCTGGCGCAGTTTCCAGTAGATAAGCCTTTTGGGCGAATTGAAGATATGTCAAATCCGACTCCGCCGCGGCGCTTCGCGATCTGCACTAACTCTTGATCTGTCTTAAGGATACCTCCGTAAGAGTCATGAGGTGATTCAATAACAAAACAGTTCGAAAGTGACTGTATTTGATATGGATTGCCGATACCAGACATTGGTGAACCTTGTGGGACAATATACTTAAAGTCTTTTAAAAGGCCGTATATCTCTTCTTCTGACATGGAATTAGGATATTTTTCTTCTATTCGTGAAAACTCCTTCGACATTCTTCGATGCATGTCGTCTGGTGTCATTTCATGAATATTGCCTTCTTTGTCTGTCAGGGCATATTTTGTAATAAATACATTGGCAGCTAGCTCATCGCCATCGAAGTACGCTAAGCTCTGTTGATACGCTTCATTATAATTCGCCATTAATTCTTTACCTCAACAATTTCATCTAGTCTTCGTGATTGCTGACTTCTCGCCACTTTTTCTTGAGAAGATCTTTCATAGAATTTTCATCTTGTTTGACAGCTTCATCTAGAGTTAACTGATTTTCATCTAGTATTGTAATCTTAGACATTGCTGTGTCAATGTGAATAGGAAATACCAGACCATCCTTTCCGGCTCTATTTTTTGCAACAAAAAGCCTCCCAGATCCGGTAGACTTTTCCATTGCCTTCCTGGAAAGAGAAATAACCACGTCTGCAACCATGGCTTTTCCATAAGCTTCTGACATATTCTCCAAGCCTACAATATCTGATTTAGCAGAATCTCTATTAGCCTGCGACGCTGTCCATATAGGCACGTTCATGTCCATAGAAAGATTTCTTAGCTCCTCGTATATTAGTTTAAGCTCATGACGCAAAGAGTCATAGGCTCTTGTCGAACGCATAATATCTGCGTAATCAATAATAATGAGGCTCGGGATAAAACCTTTCAACATTAACTTTTCAATATGATTTCTAATAGTAATAACTGAAGCAGATCCAGTTGGATACTCTTTAATGATAAGCCTTCCTAACTCTCCATCTTTGTACCTCTCCAAGACCTTCTTTTTGTTATCTTGGACATCGTTACTGGCAATGTCACATAAATTTGAGTCGTATCTAAGACCTACAGCATGCTCGGAAAGCTCAAATGTGTAATGAATTACGTTTTTTCCGGCCTTCATCGCATTGGCGCCCATTTGTACCAAATAATGACTCTTTCCTACACCTGTATTTGCTGTAACAACACCAATTTCTCCTCTTCCGAGCCCTCCTCGCAAGATGTCTTTTTCATCTAGGCGAGGAATTCCTGTAGGGCATGCAACCCTGGAGACTTTGACAAAGCGAGCGTCAGCATCTTCAAAAAAGTCGTGTCCTGTTGAGTTAGGCATGCCTACTGCTACAGCCTGCTTCATAAGCGTCACAACACTTTCAAATTTGTCTGTTTGAATTAAGTCTACAGCACTCTCTAGTGCTTCTTTAAATGCTTGACGTTTACAAAAATCAAGTGACTTGTCTTTGACATAGTTGATGTCGCCCATATTAGGGTTTGATTTGACTCGATGCAAAAATTCAACGATCTGATCTCTAAGAATTATGTCGTTGCCTTCAGAAAGGTCATCCTTAATAATTGAGACAAGCAAAGGTAGCGTGGGGAAACATTTGTATTTCTTAAAATAGTTAAAATATTTTTCAGACAAATAAGACAAATACCTTACATCAAAAAATGTAGGATCCATTACTTCAATCATCTGTGATCCCCAGTCGTGGTCTGTCAACAGTCCTTGAAATATCTTTTCCTGAAACGTCTTTCCATATTTCCGGAAGTGTGCGTCTCCGACGGAGGGCGCAAATTTAATATCGTCTGGCACTCTATTTACTCCTAACACTTAATTGTGCACATTGACATAAAAAATGAATCAACATCAAAGTTTTTTACACCTTCACGGTGTAACACTCTCATTAATGCTATTTTATTACGTGTAGGCTCAAAAGTATTGACCCCACCTATGATTTTTTTAATTTGACTCGCAGACAAAACAGAAAGTCCTAAATTCATAACCTTCCAATTTATTCTTGCACGTTCTGCGGACTCGATTATATTAGAATAGACTTTTACTTTTGACTGACTTGCCATTTTTAAAGATGTCTCAATAATATCTTCAACTGTTATTTCTTCGTCCGAAGCTAGCGAAGGAAACCTTTTAGACATTGTTTTAAAACCTGCACCCTTAATTCCCGGAAGCCCATCAGAAGGGTCACCAGTAAAACATCTTGTTACGCAAAAATTATGACACTTTACACCAAATTTTCTCATTACATGCTCTTTATTAACAAAAGCTTTTTGGCCAGGGGACCACTGTATTACTTTGTCAGACAAAAGCTGATATAAGTCTTTATCTGAAGAGACTATTACACACCTTTCCTTTTCGTAAACGTACTTGCAAAGATATGCTATTACATCATCCGCTTCGCAGTCGGACACGTAGATTTGATTGACAGGCACTTGCTTTAAGCATTCTATTAAAAGAGAAAGCTGAACGTCTCTGTTTTCAACAGTGTCAGGAATTTCATCTGCATAGAATCTATTTAGCCTTTGAGGTCTCCTACCTTGCTTATATTCCGGAAAGATTGCTCTCCTTCTAGAAGAACCTCCTCCTTCCCATGCGACGACTACGTGTTTAGGTTGAATTCTCTCACACAGAAGTCGGACACCTTTTAGAAAGCCTACAAGGCCGCCTACGTGATCGCCAGACTCATTCATTGTAGGATTAACAACGAAGTGACGCATAAACAAATTTAACCCATCAATTAAGAGTATGGGTCGCTCTTTCATTTTATGCCTCCGGGTCGATCACTAGGTCTTCTTCAATCTCCATTGCGACAGATCTTACTTCTTCATAAGAGTCTGTGTCGATGTCCATTCCTTCTGCTGAAGACATCTTTCTAACGAGTGCTCTTTCTAAAAGATCTGAAATATAGTCAGAGTACTCTGGGTTGGCGATAACTTCATTAAATTCTGCTTTGTAGAATTTTTTCTCTGCAAACACCTCACCGGTTTTTCCATCCGAAACTGTGAGTGTCTTCCAAGAACCCGACCCTGCTACTTCGACCTGCTTGCCGCCAATCACTTCAGGTCCGTGTTTTCTAAGAAGGTCAAATATTTGCTCGTGTTCTACAATTCCTTTGCCGAAATGAATTTCAAAATTACAAGATCTGAAAGGAGGCGCTACTTTGCACTTTACTGTCTTGGCGGAAACATTAATGCCCACCACTTCCTTTTCTTTGTTTGTGATTTTTTGTCCTGCTCCCAGCTTGATTCGTACAGATGAGTGAAAAGGGATTGCCTTACCGCCGGGAGTAGTATCAGGATCTCCATACATGACTCCAATTTTTGTTCTAATCTGGTTAAGTATTACAAACAGAACGTTCTGTTCGCCTATTACTCCTGTTATCTTGCGCATGCCTTTTGAGATAGCGCGGGCTTGAAGACCAATAGAGTCTTTGTCGTAGTCTCCTATGAGTTCTGCTTTTGGAGAAGATGCTGCGACAGAGTCCCACACAATCGTAATTGGGACATCTTTATCCATTGCTTTGGCTTTCATAATAGTAGCTTCTGCAATAGAAAGCACTTCTTCTGTACAGTGTGTATCAACGTACACAAACCGCTTCTCAATGTCAACACCTAGCAAACCTAAATTTTCAACAGAAGTTGCGTTTTCAGTATCAATATAGACTACAATTCCGCCTAGCTGCTGAGTAGAGCGGGCGATTTGAATAGCAATATGAGACTTTCCAATAGAGGGTGGCCCAAAGATTTCTATGATTCTTCCTTCTGGCAATCCACCGTCTCGTCGATTTGAAATAATATAATCAAGTTGCTTAGACCCTGTAGAGATCCATCGCTTTACATGTGTTGGTGCGGTATCGTACGCAAGGTTGTAAGCTACCCTGCTTCCGTGTTCTTTGTTGAGTGATTTAATCAAGTCATTTGTAAAATCGCTCGGCGCTTTTGTTCGAGACACTCTAGACCTCCTGGGACTGGATAGTAATATAATAAAGAGGTTTGCTCAGGAAGTACAATTCCTGAGCAAACCTTATTTAGAGGCTTATAGATCTTCTAGATCTGCAAAAGCGGCATCCAAACTCTTGTACTTGGTGCTTTCACTCGACTTACTTTTTCCTGCGGAAGTCTCTTCGGAAAGAGAATCGGCAGGAGAATCGAACTTTGCGCCGCCTCGAGGACTATCGTCGGTCTCTTCATCTGATGTTAGCCAATCATTTACGATTTTTTCAAGCTCTTCATACGTCTTGAGTGTGTATAGATCATCTAAGTCAGGAATGCTATCAGACCACTGCTGTGACTGGTCTTCAGTCTTAGCAAGAGATGTACTTTTTCCTCGCGGGCGGACCTCTGTGGTTGCCCACATTCGACCAGGCGCCTTGGTGCAAACCACTTTGACATCTCGACCGTCTTCTGGATCAGTGATATCTCCGTAATCTTCGTCGAGCATAATATTAAGCAAAGACTGGTATACTGTCTTACCAAATGCCCAAATTCTTACACCCTTGTCTTCTTCTCCACGAACTACAACAGGAGCATAGCTTCTCATCTTAGGGTAAAGCTTCTTAGCGAGCTCGTATGACTCTTTAGAGCCATCGTCGCGGAGCTTGTTAATTAATTCTTGAATAGGATCAGGCTTCCCGAACTGATATGGGGCTAACAAGCCCGGGTTGTTTCCTACGTTATAATAAAACCAGCGCTCCTTAAAAGGCTGGCCGTCGTTGTCTGGAAATGAAAGAAGGCGAACAGTGTGCTCTTCTCCTTCTTGTGGGCGCCACGTAACATTTCGGCGGCTATTATTGCCAGAAAGTTGTCCTAGCTTCTTTCGAATTGCGTCAAAGTCAATTGCCATTTTTTAACTCCTTAATTTTTAATGGTCAAATGTGATCTTTAATATAAAGTCAACATGTAAGTCTAAATTTAAATGTTCAAATGTTCAAATGTATGTGTGTATCAGCTATTTTTTTGGAAGGTACCAGCTGGCACCGCCAGAAGGGGCTGAAGCCTTTCTTTTCTTTTTTCTCTTCTTTGCTGGGTAGGTTGCGTCTCGTCCTAAAGGTGCTGTAGAGCCGGCTAGCTTTCCGGAAGGAGCTCCAGCAGCTCCTATAGCAGAAGCTTCTTTCTGGTCTTCTTCTTCGTTAGGCATGTCAGGCTCGATTAACAAGTTCTCAGGAGGCTGCTCTTTTTTGTCTTCAGGGTCATCAATTTGGTCAACCTCTTCTAGAAGAACAGCTCTAATATATTTTCTTAAAAACTTCATAAAATCTCCTACCTTTAAATATGTCTAGAGAAGGAGATTGTTAGACGTCTAATTTATCCTTATGATGGACCATTTGTTTTGCTTGCTGTAAAATCAGTGCTAGCGTAGGCTCTGACCCTACATAGAACCTATTTTCTTCAAAATGGCTTCCTTGGGCTAGCTGTACAGCAACCCATTCTTCTTGTGTTAAGCTCACTCCAAAGTGCTGCAGTAGAAAAAGAGTCCTGTGTGACACTGACATCTTTTCTAGACTCTCGTTGTACTTATACATCTGGCCTAGCTTTTCTCGGTGCCACTCAGAGTCTTGTTCGACAAACAAGTCATTCTCTAGGTCACCTACTTTTCCTATATCGTGAAGCAGGCCTACCTTTAAAATAGAAGTTACCGGGACTTTTAAGTTTTGAGACTTGTTGATGGTACGCATACAAGCTGTTACAGCAAGCGCGTGTTCGACCATACCACCAGGATAGGCTCCGCTTTGATCTAGTTTTGGAGCAGAAGGTGTCATCACTAGTCTTTCTCCTAGTGATTCTAACAGATCTCCAACACCATACTTGGCAGCCTTATTACACAAGTTTTCATAAGTCTCCCAATTAGACTTTACTTTTTCAAAATCAACAGATGACAATTTCTACTCCTGTGGTTTATCTTCTTTCTTTGGTGGTGGCACCTCAGATAATTCATAAAATGCAGCATGCAAATCGTTTGCAGCATTAGAACTGTACTTTATAAAAGTCGTTCTAATGTCATGATCATTATTATCATTCTCGGATTTTACGTATAAGATCGTCAAGACCTTTGCAATTGATTGTTCTAGCTCCGTATTCTCTCCAGGCCAGGCAACAAACCACATGTCATTGACTCCTGCGCAGTTTTTTGTGCGTGAAGGCATCGCGTACATGCCAAAAACTGGGAAAGAATATTGCTCGTCAGGTACGCAGTTAGCTTTTACAAAATCTACGTTGACATTTAAGTAAGGATCTACGGGGATGTTTGATGTCTGTGTTTTACACCCTGAAACTGTGAACAACACTGCTGCAAAAAGAATTACTTTAATATACTTCATGAAACCTCCAGTACAAGTATACCTTATTGAGGTTGCCATGTACACTAATTAACCGAACCTTATTGACAGGCCTCCGCCTCCGGTTTCTAGAGTTACATCTTGTGTCAAATCTGAAAGCTTTCCAGTGTTTTGTGCAGCCACCAAAACATGTTCCATAAAGTATACACCGTCTCTTGGTTTAAGTGCCTTAACTGATATGTTTATTTGTTTTGATCCGTCCTGTCGTGTTATTAAACTAGCACCTACATAAGCAGCTGCCATCACATCAGTTCCGTATATCGCGCTTCTAACAAGACCTAGAATTTTTTCGACATCTGTATCTGCATCAGGTACTTCAGCACCGAGATCACCTAATAGGCCTCCTGGATCGGATTCTACTCGGGCTTTCGATCCCGCGATAGCTGCACTGTGTCGTCCTTTTCCGTACTTTGCGATGACTTTGCCTGATATCTTTTTCTTTTTTGGCTTCTGTTGAGTTTTTGAGGCGGGCTTTTCAGAGCTCTCCCCTTCAAAAAGAATTCTTTGAATTTGCTTTCTTATATAATTTTCAGCATTCATTAAGCTCTCCATACAATTAAATATTATCTTGAGAAGAGATGATCTCTAGAGATGTTGGAAAATGACCCATATCTAAGTCGATGCCTTGTTCTGCAACATTTTTTATGTATTCAAAACCTTCTGCATCTACATCAAAAATAATTGCATCATGTATTAGAAACAAGGGTTTAATATTTTTTGTCCTGGTTTTACTAATGATAACTTCAAAACCTGACATTGCAACATCAACCGAGGTACTCTGTATAAAATGACTTACTAGGACATGTGATTCAAAAGCATCGGTTTGTAATGGTCTTCCAAAATAATTTGATATTTTTTTATGAGTCAACAGCTGCCCTTTTAAGTTTCTTTCCAACTCAGCAACAGAAAAGTATTTTCTAACTTCTCTGACAATTCTTCTAGATTCAGACTCACTACCTAAAAGATTAGCTAGACGCTTAATAGAAACTCCGTAAATAGCGCAGAGAACAGCCAGCTTTACAGTTTTTCTTTCTTGTTCTCCGGAAAAAATAAAATTTGCGACATCATTATAAATGTCACTTTTGGCTGTGCCTCCTGCGACAAATCTACAAACTCTAGGCTCCAATGAGACAAAGTCTACTTGAACTATTTTTCCATCTTGGTAACGAGACTTTAAAATATCTCTATATTTTGAAGACAGAGTTAAAATACTAGGGCCTGTATCTACGATCATCCTTCCAGTAACCGTTTTAGAAAGAGAATATTTTGCTAGTTTGCAAAAGCCATCTTTTTCTGGGATAAAAGATTTTAGTGCAGAAACTACAGAAGGGCCTGAGCTTGACTCTTGAATGTATCTCTTAATTTTATTTTCATCTACGATACTTCTTGTTAACGCTAGAAGGACTTTCTGATTTGCCATTAGGGTTTGTATATAGCCTGTGCTTTCTAATGATTCTAGAGCACTCTGGGACCTTCTAAGAAACTCCTGTATAGAAGATTTAAAAACATGTGTGGGCATACACATGTGCATGGGTATTAACAGATCTTTTGTATCTATTTGTAATTCACTAAAAGACACGGCAAATCGATCGGGAAATATTTCTTTAATATCATCGCCTGATATTCTTAAGGCTTCTTTAATCGAAGAAGCTCTTTCGGACGAAAATACCCATGCATTTAATGGGATTTCATCGCTCCAGGATAGGCCACTAGTGTCAGTACAATATACTAGGTGCTTTTTGGTTCCTGTCGCTCGTTTGTCGATGCATATAAACACGTACAATCATATACTAACATGAATTTGTGTACATTATTCTTGTGATCCTGCATCATGATCAGCGATGACCGTAAGAGCTTTCTGCACGTTGCCTATTAACCCTTCGTACTTACCGTACGTGTCTAACTGAATCATTTTTACATTTGTAGTAAATGTTCCTTGCCCTATGGAGTGATCTATACCTGTCACTGCGTATACGTTGTCAGCACTAGTTCCTGTTCCAAAATCAACAAAAAATTGTTGTCCAAAGTTAAATAGTGGACACCCAAATGTCTCCAGGGTCATTTCTGTCGGTGATATTCTCATTGGTACGCCTGCATCTCTAGAGCCTTGTGGATCTTGCGGGCTTCCAAAACCTTGACGCTGCATATTAATTGTTGCCAACTGAGGATTGTTTATAGATTGAACAGAAGCTTTAATAACACCTGAAGCAGAGCCTCCGTATATTATTGTTGGCATTGTTGTAGAAACCCATTTTTTAAGTGCCGGGAACCCTCCTTTTATGCGAAAGTTAGGTTGTGGGAACTCTTCTACAGACAATTCATTTGCAGTTGCACCGGTATTTATCGGCAGTGCCTCTAAAAGACCATCGGAAACTGCAGACTTTAGATGTTCTTTAAACATTTTTTGATGCTCAGAGTTTGCTGAGCCTTCTCTTGCTACTTTGGCTGCATCCTTTGATATTACACCAATAGAATCTTTTGTAGCAGCTTCGAGCATCTGGCCTACGGTCTCATACGACGTTGCTTGACTGTCATATATGTGCATTCTTAAAATGGATCTCTCTCCTCCTGATGGTTGTGAGCCCGGGTCACCTTGGTCTCCAGATTCAGCCTGTGTTGGGTCTGGCCTTTGAGGAACACATTCCACCCTAACTTGAATTTGAGGTTTTTTAAACTGCTGAGTTCCAGCCTCACCGTAAGCATGCGCCAAAATTTCTTGCTTCTTGTTAAAAAGCTTAGTTTCGTCTTCAAACTTTTTTGAGACTTTTGCTTTCTTTAAATCTTCCTTATCTCTTTTGGAGTAGATTTTAGTCATTCCGTAGCCCGGGGCACCAGGATAGCTTAAAAAAGCAGAATTCATAAAACTCATAAACTTTCTAATGGGTAAGTTCGCTGTCGTTTTAGTTTCTTCTTTAAACATAGTTTCAAAGTCGTCAATAGCAATTGGAAACTGTGCGATATTATAGTCTTTCATATAAGAAGCTTTGGCATTAAAGCAATAGAAAATAAATTGCATTTCATCATACTTTCCAGTAGAAGATATTGGGAGACCTAAAAACACAGAGAAAATTTTTCCTAAGGACACGTATTTTCTTTTCTTTTTTTCCTTGTCAATTTTTAAATCTTTTGTGTCCAAATTACAAAGCCACGGGTCTTCAGTTTCTTTTAGCAACTTCATCTTACGTTGAACTTCTTGCTGAATAGTGTCTTTAAGTGATGCCATAGCACCACCTTTGCCGTCGGCTTTAGGACCATAAAGAGTTGTCAAGCTATCTCTAAGCTGGCCCATATCAGAACCTGAATCCTTTCCTCTATTTGTTTGTATAAATTTTTTAATTTTTTTCATCGTCTCCTTGTCTAAAGAGACTGCTCTAGAAGTTGAAGAAGCTGCTCCTAAAAAGTCAAATCCTTTAGTTTGAGCAGATCCACCTCCAGCTCCTGAAACTTTTCTTCTAAGTAGAGATATCGCACTTGTTAGCTTGTTAATGACATCGACTTGCTCTTCAACTTTGCCGCCGCGGCCTATGTTGACAGTATGCATGTCATTTCCGCCCATCATTGCAAGCTTTAAATCTATTTCTACTTGTCCTTCCTCTGTAAAAGAAAAAGAAGAATTTACAACTTGATACTTTTCTTTGCACCTTAAGTTTCCTAGGAACCATCCGAACGGGCTTCCGTGTATTCGAATGCCTTCTGCGTGTATTGCATTATCAGGATGAGACCACCCGTACTCTATCAGTAACTGGACCATACCAAACATGTCAGGTTTTACCAAGGGAGCAATCTCAGCAAGTCTAGACCTATCATGTAAGGTTATTTTAAGACTGGCAGATTTATATGCCATCATTCCTGTAGAAGGTGCAACATTAATCGAGAGATCACCTAGTGTCATAAAAGGACGAAACCTATCAACAATTGGTGCTGCTCTTTTTCCTCCTGAAGTTAGCTTTAGGCCGTCATCAGGTTCTCCTTCAATCTTTGTATTGACATCCTGCCAAGCTGGGTCATCGTACTCATAGTGTATTTCATCGCCCGGGACAAGAGTCTGGGGCGAAGTAAACAATTCCATTCCAGCACTAGCAATTCCTGGAGCAACAGCTTTGGCCTTTGCATCCGCATTTTGTGCGTCAGTTGCAGACGGATCAGCCTGAGCCTGCCCACTTTGATAGTCTTTTAAAATTTCTGAATCTACTGCGCCGGCGAGAGTGTAATTTGCAGACCCCATCTTCACAGCTGCATTTCCTAAAATAAACTGCCCTAGAGACAAAGCTTGAATTCTTCCGTATTTATTTTCTGCATCTGCTGCCAGAGGTGCTACTTTACTTATGACACTTATATCAATGACAGGAACACATCTAGACATCTCTATAGACGGAATGCAATTTAAAAATAAAGTTATCGCTCCAGTGTCCCTAGACGATATATTGAAATTCACAGGAAAAACCTGATAGCAAGAGATTGCAGGTGCATGAGGTGCCCTAGGACTCGTAGGTTTTGAGTTAACGGGTGCTTCGTTGTCTTCAGAAGCATCCGGGGATGCGATGCCTAACATCCTGTTCATTGAATATACATTCTGACCTTCAGGAAGACCTGTGCCTTGATCGTCCATTTTTGACTTATCGTGAATAATAGGCGCCTTGTCATCAGAAGAGAAGTCGTCATGGCCGTCGTATACGACTCGCAACATTTTTCTTGCGTCTTCCGCAGTCATTCCATCATCTGTTTCTTGGCCTGATGCCCAAGTCTCATATTGCCGTATAAGATCACAGGTTAAAGTGCCGCCTTCAGTTATTTCCATTAAAGATTGAACAACTGGATTTTTTTCATGAAAAGTTAAAGGAATATTTTTTGCAGCAACAGGCAGACCTTCAAATTGCTTTTGAGCTAACATTGCGGCTGCATTTGCTGTAGATGAGACTGCTCCGAAGAATCTTCCTAGTTGTTCTGTAGCTTCTTCCAATTTTGTCTTAATCATTATCCCACCAGTGCTTCTATTTGTCCTATATGCGTAGGAATCTTAACTAATGTGCCGGGAGGAGACTGAAGAGCCCAGCCGATTCCGCTGGCAGCTGCAATAACCCACCACAATTCTGCACTTCCTAAAAATTTTCCAGCTAACACATCTAACCGCTCGCCTTCTTTTAATACGTGCTCTCTGTAAGAAATTCTATTAAGCTGAATGGCTCTGCGAATTGCATAGCACACACGTGAAGTTCCAATTTTTCTTCCTCCTGCAATAAGAGGAACTCTTCTATACCTGTCTATTCTTGACATAATGTATTATCCTAACCCTGGTATGTTTACTCCGCCACTTGATCCTTTGTCTTCTGTTTCTGGTTCGATTGAAGGATCTTTTGTCTTCTTGTCTTCGCTAGCAAAGTATGTGTTGTGTCTTGCAGATTCGTTTCTAGCATTATCGTGATAAGGATCTCCTCCAATCTCTTCAACAATCCTTCCAACATTATACGCCGGTGCGCGCATGGCCCCTTGGTGGTCTAGGCCTAGTGGTATATCGTGTATTGGGTCAAAGCTAATTGAAACTTTGCACCACTGAGGTGCTCTTCTTCCTTGTTCTATATCCCATGTAGATTCTCCCCAGTCAAAAGAAAGTGCAGTTATTACACCTGCCATTCCTCTTCCTCTTGTAGACTCAAATGCTTTGACTATAAAGTTTTCCTTAGGAGTAAAAAAATTATTTGTCTTGTTAATGGTGTCATTATCGCTAGGGTCAGCTGAGCCTGCTCCGGTCGGAGGTCCTCCTGGCTCTTGCCCGGCCGATTGCATCTCGTTGGACCAAGTCTTGTTCATTGTTTCTTTATGCAATGTCTCTATTTGATCATGATATAAAACGAGATGCTTGTATTTCTTCGTGTATTTATCAGGCAACCACTTTGTTGCTTCAGGGTCAGTTAGCTCGCATATATATTTTACCTTTCTTCTTTTTTTGGAAGTTGGCTCCCCCTTATTAGATAAGGCAAATTTTTGCTTTTCAGATTTTGATATTCTAACTTTTTTATCATGCCACAAAAACCCGGTTACTTTAAGCTTTAGGAGTGTGGTTTTTAGACTCTTTTTCCATGGAGTTTTTTTAACTCTAGTTCCGTCGGAATCTCTTACTTTAACTTTTATTCCTGGCTTGCTGACAACTATATCTCCTTTTTGATAGCCGATTTCCGGAAAAGAAGAGTTGCCTTCAAAGCCCATCCCAAATGCGTCGCCGACGTTGAAGCCTATGCCTCCTGTATTTCCTCCTGCGTCAGGATCAAGAGGTTCTGTATTTGCTCTTTTTGTATAGTCCTGCATTATTTTTTTTGATTTGTTAGAAGCCTTAAGCCATGCGGCAACATTCTCTGATGTTTTGTCGTCAGCAGCTACTTTAAAAGCCTCAGTACCTACACCAAAAAGTCTTGCAAGAGAAAACTTAGAGTAATTCGATTTAATTAAGTCACCAAATCGAAGTCGTATTAAAGGTGAGGCAGTAGGTATTTGCGAAAACGGTTGTATAAAACCTGAGTCACCTTGAGTCCTCATTTTGCCTCTAGACCACTGTGGATATACCATTGTTACTAGCTTATTAATGTCCCACCACATTCTATCAAAATCTTCTGAAGAAGTTGCAACCACAGTAAAGTCAATCCCTATGGACCTTTCAGTTTTGTTGTAAATCTTAACACTATCCATTCTTCCATAACCGCTTACTTTTGTGTATTCCGGAGAAAAAGAATCAGATAGAGAGTTTAAGAAAGCATGAAAAGAAATAATTTCATTTGTTCTTAAATCATGAAAATAAAAAGGCATATATTCTGCCTCTAGAGCGTCTTCTATATACTCAACGTACTCGTTAGAAAGGCGAGAAGGCATCGCTTTTTCGGTGTCTGCTTTATCAAACTTCATGTGGACATCACCTTGTCCATCTTTGTCAAGCTCAACATGCTTTCCGTCACCTTGAGCTACTTTGCCAGCCATATGAGCTGTCAACAAAGCACTAGCTGGTGCTCTTCCGGTGGCGTAGTAAGCTGCGTCAAGAGACGCAGGTAATATATACCTACTTACATTTGATCGATGATTCCACGCTAAGCTATTTGCCCTTAGATAATTTGATTCGTTGGCACCACCAGCAATCCTACTTTTCATTGCTCTAGTTCTAGGACTCACAGGCAGTTCGTCCACATCAATGTCTTCTAATCTTGGGTGGCCATGGCGAGCATTTAACACAACATTTCCTATTTTTACCATGGTCATTAAGAATGTCCATGTCGCAGAAGTAGTTATTGCTTCTACTATTACAAATATTTGTTGTATGCCACCAGTAATTCCTAAAGTAGGTAGCTTAGTAATCAAGTCTGACACAGCTTTTGTTATCTGCTCGATATCACGTATCACCTGTCTAAAGATTATTGCGTAATATCCGGGGGCCATGGCTAAATTTAAAGCAGAATCAAGAATTTTCTGTGGCATGGCAGTTGTCGGATCAAAATTAAAACCACAAAAGCTCATAATTCCATACAACATGCAATTTGAAAAATGGTGATCTATTCTAGGGATTCCAAATAGCTCTGCCATGTCTCCGCCGAAATCATCTTTTCTATGAAATCCTTTTGAAAGATTGTTAGGATCGACAGGCTCTTCTTCGTCAGTACCGCTCCAGAAGCCAGCTGTAATTAAATTGACTAGTGATGAAAACACTAGTAGACCTATTATTCCTGCAACAGCTTGCGTTAACATACCCATAGGCATGGGCCCATTAAAAGGTTCAAGATAAGAGTTTAAATTTCCGTAAGAAGTAGTAGATAAACCGCCTGAGCCCATAATGCCATGCTCTACTTCATCTAACTCAGAAAGCAATTCTGCTCTTACTTTAGTTATTTTTTCTGCACCATACGCGTTTTGAGCCCTCATCTCAACAACGCTTTGTTTTACAGCTCCGAGCTGCAGTGTGCTTGGAAGCACTACCTGATCAACAGACACACTATCTGGGTTGTCCGATTCAAACCCCAAGCCTATCCCTCCACCGTGACCGGTGGCTCTTATCATTAGAGAAGCCGCTATCTTTCTAAGGTCGCTCATGTGGACGTCTGGAGCTGTGGGTGAATATTTTCCCATGTCTTTCTGCACAGAATAACCAAACCTGCCGCCTGTTTTTTCAAAATTTGTTAAATACGGACTTGACCCTTGCTTAGGGTTGAATCTGTTATTTAGCAGGACATTTGAAATTCTTTTTTGAATTGACGGAGCATTTTTTGGAAGATCGTCAACTTTGGCATTGCCGACTTCTTTTGTTGACCCTACTGGTTTTACATTAGGGAGAAGTGTGTGTCCTTTTTTTCTTTCGTTTGCTTTATAAAGCACCTCACCGGACTCGTCTAAATCATGAAACGGATTTTCTGATGATCCATACTCTCCTTTGCTTGTTACCTTAAATTTAGCTGCGGCGTCGGTGTCATATCCTTCTACAAGGTCCAAAAAAGCGCCTAGTGTGGTTCCGGCACTCTCAAATTGTTTTACAGCAGCGGATGGTGCAGACTTTCCAGCCACTACCAGTTCTGTAGGTACACCTGTCTGTCTATTGTATAGCTGCATCTCAGAAGAGTCACCTTCTAAGGAGAAAGCATTAGCAGAAGGCGAGTTTGGAAGATTTCCTTTACTCATTTCAGACAGAAAGTTTCCTAAGGTTTTACGTGCTTCTAGGGAAAGATCTCTACTGTTCTGGACCAAAAGATATTCATCGCGAGGGCCTTCTTTGTCACCTGGTGGAAACCCGGGCACATAACTAGTCTTTGGTTCAAACCCTAGTTTAGATTCCTGAGTTGTTCCTGCACCTTTTCCGTTTTCAGAGGCCATATCTTCTCCTTAGCTATTCTGTTGCTAAACCAGCTTTTTGAAGTCTTTTGTTAAGCTCATTTTTAACTGCTGACGCTGCTTCTTTGTCTGTTTCGGCCATTTTTAGCATATGTGATACTAAGTCTGCAGGAGCTAAAGTCTTGGATATTAAATCTTCAGCTTCTTCTTTTTGATCTTCTTTAAAATTTGACATTAGCTGATACACAAGAAAAGCAGGCGTCCCAGGAGTCAATTTTTCAGAAACAAAACTTTTGTATGTTTTACCTAGGTCAGGTGACAAACATTCTTGGTCAGATTTCTCAGAGTCTTTATTAAGCTCATTTAGTGTTTTATTGTTATTTTCCATTTATAAATACCTATGTGCTAACAACCAGCTTACCTGTTTTAGCTAGTTTTGTAGCTAGTTGATCTGCATTTAACTTCACATCAATATGAAGCTCAATTTTGTCAGGAATTCCTGTAACCTTTACAGTTCCGGCCTTTCCAATTTTGTCTACAACTTGCACAGCGCTAGACAAAGTTCTTGAATTACCTACACCCTTTAAAGTGTCTTTAAGTTTATCAAAGTCTGCCTGTAATGTCGCTAGCTTTGACTCGACCATGTCAGGCATACTGTTAAGTGCCATAATAAATGGTGTCAACCCTTGATTGATAAAGTCGCCAAAGTTCTTAAACGCATCTTTAGGAAATTTACCTCTAGACTTAAGTCCACCAAAGTCTGTGACTATTGACTGAATCTTTTCTTTGTTGTTTGTAATGATTCCCGATATTCTTTCCAGAAGCGGTCCTACTCCGCCGGCGGCGCCTGCTGAAGCCTCAAAACTTTTTAGCTTTTTCATTGCTTCAACAAAGTGTCCTACTGACTCAAAAACACCTGATAAAGCTTTGATGTCTCTACGATATTTGCCTATCCCTCTTAAGTCTCCGCCACGCTTAAACATTCCGACAATGGCTCCAGCCAGAGCGGGCAAGAAAATTGCAATTGGAACTACTAGGTCTGCGATAGTCCCGAACACATCGGGTTTTACATCTGGTGCAGTTTTCGGCATTATTCCTTGAATAGAAGCAAGCGCTGAGGCGAAAGAAGCAACAGCCTCCATTACTTTTCCTACAACTTCCATCTTTCTGCCTGCGTTTTTTGGATTTTTTATCTCTATAGCTAAAATTTTATTGACTAGCATTGGAAGTTTATCAGCTACAGCATTTGCAATTCTCTGAACAGAAGCTATTATCGAAGACAACCGACTTTCGGAAACATATTCAGCGTCTTTGGCAGCAGGCGAAAGGTTCATAATGCTTCCGATAGCAGTTGCAAAGTCTGCGACTGCACCCATTGCCAGAGAGACTATCTTCATCTGTGCTTCAGCTTGCGCTGGATTGGATATCTTCTTAGCACCTTCTACGATTGCTGCTACCAGATCAGGTATTCCATATTTTCCGCCGCCGCCCATAAGCCTCTCGATTATAAGATACATCACGCCGCCGCCGCCGAACATTGTTTCTGCGTTTTTCTTGACTTCTGCCATGTCGTTAGCTTTTGGCATTAAACTCATCATATCTTTGATTGCCTTGCTAAAGTCACCAATAACTTTCATGACTGTAGATATCACTTTGAGCCGGGCCTCAGTCGACTGGGGGTCTCCTACATCAATGTTTATAATTGAGCTAACTAGATAAGGTATTGCGGCGCCTATCACTAAGGTCAAAGAAACAATTACGTCGAGGATTTCACCTAGCCTCTTTGTCATGTTTGTTGCTTGAGAGGGTTCTGGCATCATTCCCATAATGTCAGTCATTGCCTTGACAAAGTCACCAGCTATTTTAATGGCCATGGACGCAACTTTCATCTTAGGTCCTAGACCTTTCGGATCTGGTATTTTATTTAGCTCAGTTATGATTGCAACTATGCCTTTTCCTATACCTTCTGCTATAGCGTACACCACAGCTCGATCCATCCATGGACCTCCGTCAACAAATAACCATTGGATGTTTTCGGTCAAGGACTCGCCAGACTTTTGATATTTTTCAACCATTTCCATAGCATCAGATATGGCCTTTAGTGAGTCGCCTACAACTTGTATGACTTTTGCGACCACATTCATCTTTTTGCCAAAAGCAGCTGGATCTTTAACAGCAGAATCGACAGCCGTAATCATAGCCTTGACAATTTTAGGTACGGCAGTAGACAAGGCAGTTCCAAGCATGTCCATGACATCACCCATTTGGTTCATGACAGTATTAAAATCTGCACCGCCTTTTCCTCTTAATTTGTCCCAGAAGCTTCTGTTCTCTTCTTGAGCAGCCATAGACTCAACTATCTTCTTAACCATATCTCCGGCTATTTTTGAGAACACTGCCATCGCATCCATGACTGCTTTAATAACTTTTACTTTTCCTAGCAAGGCGCTTGTAGCGCCCTCCGGAATCGGTGTGCTGAGAATGGCTGTAACAATCTTAGTGATGCTTCCGGACATGGCAGTCATCACAGCGGTTATAAATTCAGACACTGCTTTCATTGTCTGCCCGAAGCCTTTGTTGTCCATGTTCGAGAACCAGCTAGACGACCCATTTGCCTCCATTGCCATTTCAACAACACCTACTAAAGGCTCCATAATGTTGCCAATTAACGTTCCGATCGCTGAAAGGACATCAGCTATTGCAGAAGCAACCTTAGCTTGTTTTGGATCTATTGTCTTCATGGCGCCAATAATGACGTCGACTAGGCCACCAATATGTGTGAACAACACGTTCATAAATTCTGACACTGGGCCTAAGACAGAGGCATTTGCTCCGGCTTCTTCGATGGCACCTAGTTCAACTTCTGCGAGGTCGGCAGCAACTTGACCTATGGTTCCTACTGTCTCCATTAGGCCTGCGAGGCCTTCCATCGTCGCCTTGAAAGCCTTCGGGTCAGCTACTTTCATTTGAGCAAATTTTTCAGCTTCAGGTATTATGTGTTCTGCCATCATCGACAAGAACTTTGCAACAAGCTTTATACCTTTTTTCATAAGCCAACCGCCAATAAACGGTAAAGCAAACGGGAGCATTAATATCGCCGCAAGAGCAACTTGACCCATCACTCTCATGATCACACCCAAAGCTTCAAACCCAGCTTTTGCAGGGGCTAGGGATGAAAATCCTTCCGCACTAACAAATTCTGAGATTTTAGGAAGAAGATGTTCTGCTATCATTCCTACAAAGGCAGCTGCAGGATACATCCCGATCATACCCAAGACAGCCAACATACCTGCCACAGCAATAAGAGGCGCTGCAATCATTATGCCTATAGCTATTGGTATTAAGGCTAAGAATGCGAGACCTAGTGCCTTCCATGGAATGTCTATGCCGGCGACTTCCTGAAGTGCTGGAAGAAACACATGTGCCATCACCAAGACAAAACCTGCTGCTAGAACCATTCCTATCATTGCAGGAACCACTACACCCATTAGCGAAGCAGCCGAAGTTGCAATGATAAACATCGACGCTGCAACTGTTGCCATCATCAGGAAGGCCATTGCAATTTTTTTGAATCCAATGCCTTCCATTACAGCACCAACGGCACCTAATGCTAGTGTAAATGCTATTCCACCCACTGTTATGAGAAGTGCTGCACCTAGTAAGCCTAACATTGCAGGAACTAATATACCTGGTTGGAGCGGCAGAGTCGCAGCGATCATTACTAGTAAGGCAACTGAAATGATGGCCATGGCAATAAATGCCAGTGATATCCCTAGGGCATCGGAAGGAGACATCTCTGATGCCAGCGGAGACACCAACAACAGAGCTAACAACATTGGAATAGATGCTAGGATAAGTGCTGCTGCAGCCACAAGACCCACAGCAGCTTTTATAGCAGCAGATGGGTCAATTTGTTGAGCTGCTTTGGCCATTATTGCCGCAGAAACAGCCGCTAGTGCCATGGAAGCTAGGCCAACTATAACATCTTTAACGCTTAAGCCTGACATTGAGCTCGCAGCTAGCTTAAGTGCTGTGGAGAATGCAACTATGCCTACGCCTACCATCAATGCCATGGCTACCATCTTTGGAATGGCTTTTAAGATGCCACCTATAGTGATATATTGCATGGCTTCAACGAAGAACCTTATTGCACTTAAACCTGTGGCCATGCCGTACATGTATCCCACAAACTTAAGCACATTGACGCCAGAAAGGGCTTTATACACGCCTAGCAACACAACTTGGACAAACATGATGAATGCAGGTGCAAACAGTGCATTCATTAGCATAAGTTTACCAGCTGCTTTTGCAATGTCACCTGCAGGGAGTGCACCCAACCCCTTAAAGAATCCGCCTAAAGATTTTGTAAGTCCAGGCCCAGGGAGTTTTGGAGATTTAAGAGCAGCACCTTTAAAGACTGTCCCGAAAAATCCCGCCACTGCTTTAATAAGAAGTGTTACTAAGCCACCTTTGAGCGCGCTCATAAACGCTGTGATTAATAGCTTAGTAAGCATTACCTTTAATATGACTTTACTTACTTTTGTAACAATAGGTTTTGCTTTTTCCCATACTGCTGTAAAGAAAGTTTTTAGTGCTTCAATTACAGGCGGCAGTACTTTTTCTTTAAGTACCGTGAATAGCTCAATGAAGGCTGCTTTTAGTTTATCACGGGCGTCTTTCATACCCTGGGACATCTCAGGAGGATTTCTAATTTTTTCAGCGATCTTTTTAAAGAGCTTGGCGAAACCCTTAACAGCCATCATGCCTATGACTTTGAGTACGGCTCCCATTGTCTTAAGAAATGTGCCTAAGCCTTTCTTGAACTCACCTGCTGCACCTTTTCTGTCGCTAAAGAACTCTCCGAACGCTTTCTTGAGCCCTTCTATGAACTTTTCTGTGCCGGCCTTAGGGTCAGTCTTAATATCAGTAAAGAATTGCTTAAACAGATCCTTGACTTTACCCATCAGCTTCTTAAAGTGCTTAGGATCGAACAGGCCTTGAAGGCCTTTCATCATCTGCTTCACACCCGGAAACATCTCAACAAACATTTTACCAATCTCTTTACCTGCCTTGTAGACAACTTTAAGAGATTTTCGAATGTTTCTCATGACCTTTCGGAAATCTTTTGACTTTTTAATTCCTTTGGTGAAGCCTTGCACAAATGCATCAAAAAAGCTTTTGAAAGTTTTTCCGCCGCCGCCGCCGCCGAAAGTCTTAGCAATATTATCAGAAAGCTCTTTCATGGCTTCAGCTTGAGTTAGCTGTTTTTCTTCATTTTCTCCAGCTGCTGCTGAAAGTTCTTCATAAGATAGGCCTTGCTTATCTGCAGCGAAAGCGGCATCGAGAGCTGCACCGTTGAGGCCGGTTTGAGTTTCAAGAAGTTTTCTCTCAGCGGCGGACATATCCTTAATTGATTTGCCCGCGTTGTGGAATCCTTTTCTTAACTCATCAATTGCTGAAGCTCCTCCCTTCATGAGTTCCATGGAGTCGACGGTCATTCCGAACGCTTGCTGTAGCTGTGCAGCACCTTGGGCGGCGTCTTCGAAGTTTAAGAATTTATCTGTTACAGCACCTAGATCTTTAATTTCAATGCCGAGCTTGGCAGCATATGTTGCTGTGGCTGCCAGTTCCTTCTTGGAAAGGTGACCAAACTGAGATACAGCTTTCACCATCTCAGACATGTTCTTGCCGATAACCTTAGAAGACACTCCGAATTGCTTGCCCATCAATACAGCTTGTGACGCCATTGCGTCCATGGCTTTGACTGGGTCATCTCCCATCGCCTTGAAGTGTTTCATCATGGCGGCAGTACCCTCAGCAGAACCTGTGAGGCCTTTGGTGTACATTGCTAGTGCAACAGCATTTTCTTTAAAGGCGCCGGTCATGCTATTAAGCGCCGGACCGAGAGCTGTGGCTACTTCATGGACAGCTTTCATCGCTTCAGCGACTCCGCCCTTTCCTGCACCAAAGACCTGCCGAACTGAAAGGCCTGTACCGGCAAGATCTTTCATCTGGCCTTTGATCTGCCCTAAAGAAGATGCTACTGCCTGTCCTTCATTTGACGCTAACGAGCCGAACTCGCCTCTGATGGCTTCTAACTCGACTTTAATGGGACTAGGCCCACCACCGCCGCCGGATTGTGCCATTCCTATCAGGCCACTCATCATCTTAAATGGGATTGAAACAACAGCTTTACCTACATTGAAAAGAGACTTTGTCACATTTCCAATGCTTTTTGCTAAACCTTTTATTTGTTTGACTGCGCTTCTAACGCCTGAAACGATACCTACGCCAAAACCTACAGCGGCTACCTTTGCAGCATTTAAGCCGTCTACGACACCTTTTTGTACTGACTTACCTGCTTTTTCAGCTTCTTTGGCGCCTTTAGCCATCCCGTCACTTGTTGAAGTTCCGGCTTTGTCTGCTTCGTCAGCAACTTGTGAGAGACTTTGCTGTATCTCTCCTAGGCGATCATTCATACCTTCGAGTTCATTACACTCTAATGCATTACACAGCTCAGCTGCTAGCTGGATCTGTGCGCTTATCTCTTTTGTGTTTTTAGATAACAGACCCGCGCGCTGCTGCAGGGCTTTATTAATGTCCTGCTGCATTTTTAATTGTGCGCCTAGATCTTCATTTGTCGCCATGACTGTTACCTACACTTTTCTATATAACCTAAATATGGCTATAATCAATTTTCGTAGGTTATATAGTCCAACGTAAACCGGTCTTGTTCTCAAATATTTCAGCCTTTGCCTTCTTTTCTTCAACTAGCCTAAAAATATTTTCTATTTGTGGTTTAGATAGGTTCAACTCTTCATAAAGTTTTTTTGAAGCGATGATAACATTTTTAGTAGCTGAAACTTTATCTGGGCTTCCGGTAATCTTGAGTCCGGTTGCTTCTCCCAAAATATGCTTTGCTATGGCTGACATTAATTGAGTTTGATTCTGTATAGAGATGTCGCTCATTATCTTCTCCTGACAATAAATATGCACTAAATGTACATTTAAGTAAATCTTCTAAGTCTCGCTGGGACTTGTGATCTATGCTTATTCATTAGTGCTCTGGCATCTGGAGAATTGGCATGAGCTGCCCGAGACTGACCATCTGACTTTTTCATTTCTTTGTTTAGCCGCTCTATGAACCATATGCGCTGCCAAACAGGAATGCTGTATGCTTCGTTATAAGTGAAACCCATGTAGTACATCAGTAAAAAGATGTGCTCCAGGTATATTGTCTTATCAGTCGGTGTCAGGCCAAAAAAAGCTGGCACCCATAGGGAGCCGTACCTCCGAATGTTCGAGGCAGTGTGGGCATGTCATCCAGGACTTCATGTCGACACCAGGTTCTGCTTTGTCAATGTGTCTCCGAAGCGCGAGTGAGTCTCTGGCAGGCATGCTTCTGATAAACATGTTAATTTTATTTCTGTCATTGACACCGTCAATTGCGACAATTGAATGTTGGAGTCTGGATGTTACAAGGCTATCTGCTTGCATTCCTTGCTTCTTTCTACGCTCCATAGCCACAGTAATTTCTGCTTCATCAGCGCCTGTAAGAAACTTAAACCTTACTTTCTTCGCGGTCATCGGGAGTTTAAATTCAAATAAATTAGCACCTTGAGCGACAGGATTTGCATCAAGACGCTTAATTGGCAGGTCTGTCAAGCTAAACTCTTGCTTTGATCTTTCACCGCATGCAGGACAATCAACTTCCACAGTATACTCGGCACCATAGCCTGTAATACGAAGTGCAGTCATTATTGCATTTCTATCACCTACAAGCATTGAGTCAACATCGACCTGCTTATTTACCAAGCAGTTCTTAATGAGCTGAGTGATTACAGTCCCCTTTTTAATCAAAGCCTTAGAAGTTAGAATATCTTCATCCTTTGCGGTCATTGCTTTAATTTCAATAGTTTCTTGACCATAAAGTGGCCCGTCGACATCATAAACTGTACCGCCGGAAGGCAGTGGAACATTTTCAACAGGTATTTCGTAACCAAAGTCATCTCGCATTACGTTGCTTACTTGATGACCGCCTGCTACTTGTTGAGCTGTTTTGGCTTGTGAGGCTGCAAAAACCTCGTTTTTTGCTTCTCTAGTTGTTTCTTCAGACACAGTTAAACTCCAGTACGATTGTCATGTAATGATTCACTTATAAGTATTGCTAGATTGATTCTACCTGTAAACTTGTTTTTAAACGCATAGAACGTACTTTCTAGACATCTTTTACTTAATCATATAGGAAAACTCATTATAGTAAAACAAGATCATCAGACAGTACTCGGTGATACTCTGGGAAATAAAAAAGGCACGTCACAGGTGTGACGTGCCTTTTAGATTAGTGAGACAAAAATTTATAAATTAGTACTGGAGTACGCAATTATCGAATCTAATCGTTAGGGCTACTTCAGCTGGATCTTCTGCACCGTAGTCCAAGTCGCCGAAAGCAGCTGACTCTAGAAAGCATCCTTTGAGATCCCAAAGCTCAACAACAGTTCCTACTGGATCAAGAAGTTTAAGCTGGCAGTCTCGCTTGTAAAAATCAGCATATCCGGAACGACCTGAAACAGACTCAAAGTGTGTTCTTACCCACTCCATAACCTGCTGTGCTCCAGACGGAGCGATCGGATCATGAAGTGTACAACTAATTGCATCAAACTTAGTTTTTCCTGCAATAAATCTTGTTGAATTCATGTAGGAAATTTCCTGTGCTGCAGTGTTGATTGTTGGTCTTGCAGCTGTCTTCATTAAAAATGCATCTATTCCCTCTATGGCAAAAACCCATCTAAACTTTCTTTTGGGTTCAAACTTATTGGGAAGCATATCGGTTACTGAAAGTGTCTCAGCCATTTTTTAAGTCTCCTAATTCGCTTATACGCGTTTCTTAAGTATTATCGTCAAAGAGTTTTTATATCTCTGTACCTTGATTAGTAACAACAAAGTCTAGGGAAACAAATTCCACAGACCTTGTTGGTTGGAGGAATATTTTTCCTCTAATCGTGTTGTTCTCAACATCAGCTTGAGTTGTAGTTGTTGTGTCGATCTGAACTCTAAATCTATCAAGGCCCTGCTGTTGCTGAATTCTCTGAAGTACTGGATTGACTTCAGCTGAGAATCTTGAAAGAGTTTCTTCTCTGTTCGGCTCAAAAAGTAGATTTTCACCTATTCTTCTAACTCTTCTTCTAATTTCAATTAATAGACGCCTTACGTTCACACGGTCAAGAGCACTTTGTGCAGCCTGGAGTGTCTTCTGTCCGAAAACAACGACGCCGGGTGTGTGAGCGAAAGCAGTCAAAGGGTTAATGTCAGCGTCATAAAGCGCGTCTAGATTATCTCTGTTAAGCTTAACTTGAGATTCTACGACAGTGCTTAGTGCACCTCGAGTAAATCCGGCAGGTGCAAACCACGGATGAGCCACTGCATCGTTTAGAGAAAAAGCACCAATCACAGCGACTGAAGGTGGGCACTGAACATTTGTGTTCGTTGCCGGGTCTGTTATTACAACATCAGGAAAATAGGCAGCGGCAAAAGAAGTATCTAGATTTCGGCCTTCGAATGAACTTACTGTGTTTGCAACATGTATCCTAGAATCAGAACCTGTAACAACAGTATTTAATTCATCACGCTCCTCGATGTCCATAACATACAACGCATCAAATCTATCTTCCACAGCCTCTATACCGTAGTCTGTAATTGTGCTATGACGCAGTCCTGGTATGCATAACAGCTGTATGTTAGAGTCAGATCTTTCCTTGAGCACATCAATTGCCTTTCTATAAGAAGCAATTGTTGGCCCTTTAACCCCGCCCTGATTAGAACTGTCATCATATTCTCTTTTAGCTGCATTATTTATCATCTTGGCTTTGTCTTCATCAAATATGTTGACGCCATCGAATCCACCTTGCAAGAAGAAAGAGAACTTGAGATACTTTCTAGAAGGAAGATGATTAAAGTCTTTTGAGGCATCGAGGAACCTGGTAACATCTTCTGTGTATGTTGTCGTTCCGTCGTTGTCTGTTAAAGTTCCGCCCATCTTTCCGTCTCTTCGATATCGAGCAGCTCCCCATCTATCTGGAATAGGCTTGTCATTTGATCCTGTCGAGACCTGAATTCTTTCTAAACTGAACATGTTGTTGTTGAATTTATCAGAATCCAAAACACCATTTGCCGCGGTATTAGCGTCTCCTGCATTGTCTCCTATCATTACTTTTTGAGTTGATAACTCAGATTCATACGGGAAGAACTTAGTTAAATTTGACAATGTTGGATCAATTAGTTCATTTTTGTTTGGTTCAGACTTGCTGTCATTAATTTCAAATTGAACTCCCCATGTCAAAGAAGAATTAATTCTCTTCTTATCTCCGCCGCCTATTTGCAAGTGTCCACGGAAAGGAACAGGTACCTGCGTTAATCTTTGTAGCTCGTCAGCCGAGAGGCCTGTGCTGTTAGGTCCTGCGCCATCGCCTAGACCGTAAGTAGCAATTGGTGCTGTACCACTTGTCACAAGGTGGTGGTGGCCACGGAAACCTACTGGGAGTATTGCATCATCTAGAATACCGTCTGTAACGTCCTCGTGCATTTCAATTCTTATATAAGATGACTTATTAGGGTGCGTTCCGTCAATAACAATCTTCTGAGAGCCTGGATTTTGATCAAAGTCGTAATGTATGTGTTGATCACCTATCACTCTTGCAATATATCTATCAGACGATGGATTTAAGTCAATGCCTCTATAAGATTCAAACACCACAGGATTATTATCGTTGTCGTAAAAATCTCTTATTAGTAAATCAAATCTTGCGTATGGATTGTTTGTATTGTTCGATGCTTGTATATTCTCAACTGTTATCTTGAACAGATCGTTTGCAAATGCTCCATCGTCTAGAGCATGTACTTTGAATAAATTCTTATTGTCGTTACCAAATTTTTGAGATATTACATAGGGCGAGAATGCAGTTCGATATCTGTCTCGGAAATTTTCAAAATTTGGTGCTGTCGTTGTTCCGCTGTCTCTGTTTTCAGACCCTGTGACTAAGAAAGCTACTGGCTCGTGAGACTCAACGCCTTCGCCGAAGTAGATTCCCGATCCTGTAATCACGGCGTGTGCAGGATAGACATCGTATCTTGTGTATAGATAATGTCCTTTTTCTTCTGTCTTGGTAGGATCTACATTAAGAACCTTAGCAAAATAGTTTGCTGCTGCCGGATCAAAAGAAGCAGTTATTACAGAAGGATATGCGACTGTGTTTGTAAAACCATTCAGAAGCATTGTAAATTCTTGCTTAGATGATCCTAGCTGGACACTACCTGTCATTGCGCCGCCATCTTTTGCAGATTCAAAACTTCCATATGCTATAGACGACGCAGAGTTTCCGCCGGCAGCTCCATCACTGCTGGAAAGCGAAAGAAGAACACCAGATGGTGCCATGATAACACCTCTAACAATGGGTGCAGCAATATTCTGTCCGCTTGTTTGTATTCCTGCCTTAGAGAAGACTGTTGAGTCTAAAGACTCAGACATGAATGCCCCTAAGAAATAGGTTCTACCCTTAACTTCTCCGATTGCATTAGGGCCGTCAGCTGCATTAGGGTTTTTAGCTACAACTCCATTTGCCTGAACTTGCTGCTCACCTACTACAAACCCAGAATTTGTCACAGAGCCGTCTGTATTTCTTTTCTTGCCATCGCCTACGCCCAGCACCTTTACATAGGTTCCGGATCTTGCATTTCTCATCCACTCGGCCATGGCCAGCGGGCCAAATTTCTCTCCATCAGAAGCGCCAAACTCTGCTACAAAATCTTGGTAGGTCGCTACTGTAATGGGGACGAAGGCTCTGCCTTTTAATGAAGTGCCAATTATTCCTGCGGGTATGCCTTGAGGAGAGACTCTAGAAGGTCCACTTAAGTCTATTTCTCTAGTGCTAACCCCGGGACTTTTAAAAGTTAGTTCAGCCATTATCTATTTGCTCCTGATTTACACACTCTAAATATCATCCCTTTTAGATTTCTATACCACAGTTCCAGCATTAGTAACAACAAAATCTAGAGAGACAAACTCAACAGTCTTGGTGGGCTGCAAGAATATCTTTCCTCTGATAGTATTATTTTCAATGTCGTGCTGTGTAGTAGTGGTTGTGTCAATTTGTACTTTAAATTTACTTAACCCTTGTTGCTGTTGAATATTTTGCAATACAGGGCCTACAGCTGCAGAAAATCTGCTTAGGGTGTCTTCTCTATTAGGTTCAAAGAGTACTCTCTCGCCTATCTTTCGAACTTTTCTTCTGATGTCTATTAGTAGACGTCTTACGTTCACTCTGTCTAGAGCACTTTCAGAAGCTTTTAATGTTTTTTGGCCAAAGACCACAACACCCGGTGTGTGGCCAAACTCGTTTAGCGGATTAATATCAGCATCATATAATGCATCCATATTCTTTCTAGAAAGTTTTACCTTTGTCTCTAGAACAGAGTCTAAAGCGCCTCTTGTAAAACCAGCAGGTGCAAACCACGGATGCGCTTTAGAGTCATTTAAAGAAAAAGCGCCTAAAACAGCAACTGAGGGTGGACATTGAACATTTGTGTTCGTTGCTGGGTCTGTTATAATTACATCCGGAAAATAAGCCGCTGTAAAAGAAGAATCTAAGTCTCTTTCTTCAAACTTATTCACTGTGTGTCTGACGTGAACTCTATCCCCTGAGCCTGTAACCACTGTGTTTAACTCATCTCGAGATTCGATGTCCATAATGTAAAGTGCATCAAATCTTTCTTCTATTGCGTCGATGGCATAATCTGTGACTGATTTATGACGAACGCCGGGAATTGCTAGGAGTTGAATGTCAGAATTAGATCGTTCTTTAAGAATGTCGATTGACTTTCTATAAGTGTTAACAGTAGGGCCTGATTTGATCCCACCCTGATTTGATTCATCGTCTACTTCTCTCTTAATAGCAGTATTCGTTAGTTTTGCTTTTTCTTCATCAAAGATATCAACGCCATCAAAGCCGCCATGGAGATGGAATGTAAATTTTAAAAATTCTCTAGTGGGTAAGTGATTAAAGTCCTTTTGCACATCTAGAAATCTTGTGTCAGATGCAGCGTGGGTATTACCATCTGCGCCTGATAAATCAACTTTCTTGCCGTCTCTTCTATAGACAGCTGCTGTCCACTGATCAAACACTGGTTTATCATTTGATCCTGTTACAACCTGGACTCTCTCTAGAGTAAATTTATTGTTATTAAATCTGTCTGCGTCTAGAATAGTTCCGGCTTGGTCTTGGGTCCCTGCATTGTCTCCCACTACAACATTTTGAAAATCAGTGTGGAATCTTGGGAAATACTTTGTCCAGGACTTCATATCTGTTCTTATCAGTTCACTCTTATTAGGTTCTGTCCTACTATCGTTTACTTCAAACTGGACACCCCAAGTCAACTTATTATTAACTCGCTTCTTATCACCGGTTCTGACAGCGATATTTTCTCTAAAAGGTACGGGAGGTTGAACCGCATTTCTTAAATCTTTAATAGTTGCGCCGGCTGTGCTTGGACAGCCTTCCATAATACCCGATCCGCTCGTCACTAGGTGCCAATGTCCTCGGAACCCTACGGGAAGTGCATTCGGTTCTACCTCTTTTTCTTTCACTATGTCATCAACTTCAACTCGAATGTAAGCAGACTTATTAGCAAAACCTCCGTCTAAAACTACTTTTTGCGCGTTCTTGTTTTGATCAAAATCAAAGTATACGTGTTGGTTTCCAATAACTTTTTCGATGTAACGATCAGAGTCAGGATTTAAAGAAAGTTTTCTCCATGTCTCAAAAACTCTTGGGTTGTTGTCGTTGTCATAGAAATCTCTCACTAAGAGATCGAATGACCCATATTGTTCGTTCTTATTGTTTGATGATTGTATGTTCTCAATCGTTACCTTGAACAGGTCGTTTGCAAATGATCCATCGTCTAGAGCGTGTATTCTAAATAAATTTTTATTTTTTCCACCAAACTCTTGTGATATAATAAAGGGAGAGAAAGCTGTTCTAAATCTGTCCTCAAAATTCTCAAAGTTTGGTATACCTGCTGTGGTTCCTGCTGTGAGAGCTAATCCGGTGTTGTGTGCCTTTGATCCTGTCAAGAGGAATGCTACATCATGTAATATCTTGCCACTAGGGTTAGTAACTTCAGACCCTGCAGTCATAACCCCTGATCCTGTCACATCAGCATGTGAAGGGTAAACATCATAGTATGTATAGAGATAATGACCTCTGGTTTCTAACAAAGTAGGGTCTGTATTTAGTATCTTTGGAAAATACGATGGTGAATCTGGGTTGAAAGAGGCAGTCAAGACATTTGAGTACTCTGAAATGTTCGAAAATCCGTTAAGCAGCATCACAAATTGATTGTCATTTCCGGAAACATTGACTGAACCTACACTGCTACCTGCGTCGCCGTCGCCTATAGAGCTCGTGTATACCCCAGCAGGTGGTACATTTGTTCGAATATCGTTGTCAGAAGCATAAGTGCTGGAAAGAGAAAGAAGAACACCCGATGGTGCCATTAAGACACCTCGAATAATTGGATGCGACTTGACCCTAGCCAAAGCCTTATTAGACCCATTCATGCCGATCTGTGCATCAGTAAAAATTGTACTGTATTCATTAACAGTTGTACCATCATCTGATGTGTGAGCTTCTGCCATGAATGATCCTAGGAAGTAGGTGCGACCGCGGTGCCCCGTGTGTCCTTCTTCACCTCCGGAAGGAGATGCAGCAGCAACGATGCCCGCAAGACCTGAAACTCTAGCGGCAACCACTTTGTTTCCTTTGGCACCAGGCTGGGTTACTGTTATTGTTACCTTATTGGTATCAGTCACTTCGCCTGAGATACCGGCGATACCGACTCCCGTCTGACCATCACCGGCAGTGGCGAAGTCAATATTATCATCAGCCGTGCCTGCGATCGCCTTGACTATCAGCGCGGCGATTTGGGCGTCATTCTTATCGCCGGTACCGATCGCAATAATGCCGTCGCCTTCCCCCGCGGGGTCGGTTGTTTCACTATCGTCCAAGATGATCTTTGTGGCAGTAGCAGCTCCTCCGGCATTTGCAGGAACAAATATTGTAAAAGCTGTGTCAGCAGATGTGGCTGTTTGACCATCGCAAGAAATAAGTTCTCCAGTTGCTTGGACGGCAGCTTCCTGCCCTGCATAAGCGTTTGGATTGTCTTCAACTTTTCCATTAGCTTGAACTCTCTGATTTCCTACCACAAAGCCTGCGTTGTTCACGCGGCCCATGTTAGTTCCGTCATTAGTCCTCTTTTTTCCGTCCCCAGCGCCTAAGAGTTTAAGAAAAACACCTGCTTTAGCATTCTTCATCCACTCATTAATCGCAAGAGGGCCAAACTTTTCACCATCAGATGCGCCGAATTCGGCCACAAAGTCTTGATATGTGGGAAACAAAATCGGAACAAAGGCACGACCCTTAAGAGATGTCCCTACAACACCAGCCGGGATTCCCCGAGGCTTGGCCTTTGTTGGGCCGGATAGATCAATCTCTCTAGAGCTTACCCCTGGACTCTTAAACGTCAATTCTGCCATTATACACGTTCCTCATAATGCCTAGCGGATATGTCGCCTGATTTACTCAAACGATACCCCACTGTTCGTAACAATAAAGTCAATCGCGATAAACTCAACAGCGCGTGTTGGTACCACAACTATTCGACCATTCATTTTGTTGGACTCGACATCCTCTTGAGAGTTGTTTGTGTCATCACAGATCACTCGGAACTGCTCGATTCCGGCCTGTGCCTGGACTAGAGCTAAGAGTGGTGTGACTTGAGCCACAAATCTGGCCCTCGTTGCAGGTGTGTTCTGCTCGAAGAGAAGTCTATTAGCAACGCCTACAATTAGTCTCTTTACTTCCAGTAACATTCGTCGAACGTTAACACGATCCAGAGCTGACTTGGCCATCTGTAATGTTTTCTGTCCGAATATTACAAACCCTCCGTTCGGGAAGTTGGCAATTGGATTAATTCTTGCATCGTAGAGTGTATCTCTATCTTCTGCAGTAAGTCGAGTACCTGTATTTCTTACGAAATCTAGAGCACCTCGATTGAATCCTGCCGGAGCGAACCAAGGGAATGACACACGATCATTGTATGCCAGCGCGCTAAGTCCTGCTACTGATCCCGGAACCTTTACGTTCCTATTATTTACAGGATCTTCTATAAACACATCCGGGAAGTAAGTTGCAGAGTAGTTGTTATCGATAGCTCTCGATTCAAACTGCTCAGATGTCTCTCTAACATTAGGTTTGAGCGACGAGTCTCCATAAAGACGCTCTGAAGAGCCTGCGGTGTTGACGCCGAAGTTTACTAGGTCCATCAAGTAGATTGCCATGCTGTAGTCTTTTACTCTGTCTAGAGCAAAGTCTGTCACAAAAGCATCTCTAATTCCTGGAATTGCCAGTATGTTGATGTTTGATGATATCGGATCAGTTATGATTCTTGAAGCAACCCGGTATGCATTCACAACATTGTTTTTAACACCTGCACCTGATGGATTGTTTGTTCCGTCTCCAATTCCGATATTAGGATCACCATCAACAGCCAGTCCGCCTGTATCGGAAGACGCGGCTTTGTCGGTCATGTGATGGGAGTCTTTGTCCAATATGTTTAGACCGTCAAAACCTCCATGGAAGATAGTCGTAAACTTATTGTAATCCGTAAATCGGTTAAACACAGTTGACGCGGAATGCACAAGAGTCGCCATTGTAATTCTAGATCTGGTGGCATCTCCCGGATCTGTGATTGTGTACTTGCTGCTTTCAGGATTACCATTTCTAAGGTAACATGCTTCAAGCATATGCTCTTTTGCGGTACCTGAAACATTAGTTATGTGATCACTGACAAGCACGTTAGATAGCGCCACCCTTGCAAGAGTGAATTTGTTGTTATTGAATACGTCTGCACCAGTACCTGTAACTAGAGTATCTAGCTTCTTGATGCCCTGGAACTTAGTGTAGGCCTTTACTAGAGGATTAACTGCAGTTCCCATGTTTGTATTTAAGATAGCGTTATCCAGTGTCCCCATTCCGGATGAAGACGACATTGCGGTTCTCTTAACTTTAACACCCCAGTAGAATCTTGAATCTACTCTCTCGTCGTCTCCAGGATGTCCCATTATTGTATTGGTCTTTGATACATCACCGCGGGTGACCTTAAATCTATACGGTAGCGGCGGAACAATAGAGCCGGTCAAAGCATTTCCGCTATATGCACTTAAAATAAGATTTGAACCAGAACCTATTAGGCGGCCAGTTGCGGGAGCATCGTCACCTAAAGCTGAGCCGTCTGGAGCTTTTAGCTGGGTAGACGTGTCTGTAAGAGTATTGCTTGTCTTAAGAATTTCGATTCCTCTAAAGCCGAATGGCAATGATTCTTCAGGAACTTCTTGATTTTCAACATCTCTGTTCATTTTGACGCGAACTCTGGCTGACATATTAGGATATTTTCCGGAAATTACCAGTCTTCTTTCTTCGGCATCATCAGCATCAAAATTGTAAGATACCTTTTTATCTCCAATGAGTCGTGCAACATATCTTTCACTCTTTGGATTCAGATTACAATCTGGGTATCTCTCAAGTATTTCTGTGTCTAGGTCACTGTCAGCAAATCTTCGGACCTGTACTTCAAAAGTTCCAAATTTATCATTTGGATCACTTGATTTTCTAATGTTTGCAATGGAGATCTTAAACTTGTCATTACCCCACTGGCCGTCGGATATCGTTTCAAAGTTAAAGAGATCATACTCTTTGGCACCAAAAGGCTGAGAAATGATGCTTGGAGTTTTAGGAGTCGTGTATCTGGTGTTAAATTTACCAAATAATTCTCTAAAGACAGTGGTCCCGTCTCCGCCGTCGGCTGTAATACCATCAGAACCGGAACAAATCATCACAGAACCCACGCCGCCTGCGACGACTGGTGCTAATTCATGCTCAACAGCAAAGTCCAGATAAAGAAGGTGTTCTTCCTGTTGGAATTTATGTGGGTCTGTATTAAGAATCTTGCCGATGTACTGCTGATCGTTTGGATCAAGAGAGGCAGTGTAAATTCTTAGCCCTGCAAATTCATCATTAGAAAAGTCAGCACCGGAAGTCGAAGAAAGAATCAGCTTAAAGTGATTTCTTGCGTCTGCGCCACCAAGGCCTAGATCTCCTAATGTAGCAACATCGTCTTCATAAATATGAGCCTGGGATGGGTGTATGTCTTCGTAGTTCTGGTTAAAGTCCATCACAGCAAAGCGAGAACCAGTAGTGGTCATTAAAACGCCGCGAACAAGAGCTACGTCTTTACGACTACCTCCTCGCTCTCCAAAGGAGTCATTATCATGGAAGATAGGGAATCCTCTGTCAGCATGTTCAGCAATAGAGTGCGATGCAACGAGAAACTGTACACAGCCTTTATGCTTTGTGAGACCATCGGTTCCTGCAACGCCTCCGGCATGGAAGGCCTTTGCGACGGGTGACAACTCGAAGCCGGCATTTTGAACCGTTCCTTCAGTCCTCGTGGTCTCAATGTGTGAAGTCGTTTCGTTGGTGCCTGCACCTAACGTTCTGACGTATGTTACTGCCGTACGGTTTTTTAGAAATTCTCTAACCGCGTACGGCCCAAATCTATCAGGATCCAAAGATCCAAATCTTGTTTCGAAGTCTGCCAGTGATCCTATTGTGATCGGCACAAAGGCCGGTCCTTTTATAGATGTACCAACAATACCTGCAGGAACGCCTAGCGGGCTAGCCTGTCGTGCAGATAGGTCGATTTCTTTCTCAAAGAATCCTGGTGATCGGAAAGTCTGCTCAGCCATTCAAGTATCTCCTTAGACTCATGTCTTCCTATGATAAGTATCGCGATGGGGGACAAAATTCCTCACTACGATTTATTAGCTTGTTAGGTCCAGCTCAATGGTCGACTGTTCCCTGTAAACTGTCTCACCTTTTCGCTGATTTCTTGTTTTTATTTTTAAAATTTGTGAAACCTTTTTACCTGTTAAAGGATCACTAGTAGTTCTTACAAAGACAGTCCCAGATGAGCCGTCTTTAAAACCTCCAATAGTTGCTGATGTATTGTTTGACGCAGCAGTGATATCACGTGCGTCCCTAGGATCAGCTATTGTCCTAGGGCCATCTAATCTTCCTCTTGATGCCACACCGGTGCCTGGAATAGGATCATCGTCAGTGGCGAGATCTTCTAGAACATATCGATGAGGGTCGCCGCTAGCAACATTTCCTACTAGTTCTCCAAGAGGCGCAGAATTAGTCTGTGTATTATCAAATGATATTTCAGGTGCAGAAACAAATTTTCTTAAGAAAGGCGGCGCACCAGGATATTCTCCACCGACTACATAACCTGGGACTGTCACCTCAAAACTATATCTTACTAGTCTTTCGCTGTCTGTGAAGTCGTCAAAATTATTTCCTGGACTTAATGCATCACCCACATATCCTACAAACCAGTACCCCTTTTCAGTTTCTAACCTAAATGTTCGCTTATGATTATTTTGATAGACACTCATCATGGACATTATCATATCGTTCATTTGCTGTGTGTACTGTGCCCAAAAAGTCACCTCGTAAGTCGAAGTATAAAATTTTACAGGTGGAATAGTAAGAACTTCGACAATGTTTTTGCTCACGCTTGGTGCTAGAAGTCTTCCGCTTCTGTAATCAAGAGAGGTCGTTGACGACGCTCTTCTTCGCGTGGCCACAGTTCCTGGCAGAGCGTTTGTATCTTGCACACCGTCTTCTGTTATTATTCTATGATTCGGAGAAGCGGCATCATCTTGATTAAGAAGACCGACTCTATTAATAAGACGTTGATATTCTCTATCGTTTTGACTTAGTCTCTTTCTAATGGTCATAGGAGCATTTTGTCCTGGTCCCATTTGAGCTTCTTGAGATACTCCTGTTCTCATTATAGAGATTAACGGAAGTATTAAAGCACCATTTCTATCTCTTAAAGGCTTCTTTCTTCGAAGAACAGCAAACCTTTCACCTGTAGCGAAAATTACAGGAATCTTTTTTGTCACATTTTTATGCTTGTACAGAAAAGGAATTTCTTTGTCAAATAAGCTAAAGAGGGCTCTATCAACATCTTCGATTGTGCATGCTGGCATTTCAAAGTCGTCAGGAATATTATCGCCTTCATACCCTGTCGCTACTGAGCTTCCATCTGTCACATTTTTTGTTAGTCTAGTTGACAATTATTTTCTCCTAATCAGCATAGAATGAAGAGCTTATTCCATCTTCTCTTATTTCTGCAGTTTCGAGAGGTCCTTCTAACTTTTTATTCTTTTGGAGCTCTCTTACGTCACCTGTATCGCCTAGACGATTTCTTTCAAGTCCTCGCTGCTGAACAAATTCTTTCTGCACAGCGTCTTCTTCGTCAATGTTTTCTGACAAAGGTCCTAGCGGACGTAAATTAATCTGTCCTTCTCTTGCTTGCTTTCCTGTTACTTTATATCCTACAGTATGTTCCACTTGTCCAAAGACATTTTTATCTGCGATAACAGAGGTCATCTCAAAAAACATCTCTCCATAACTAAAATAGTCTCCTTCTTCAACAACAATATCCTTATCTAAGAGATCTCTAGAGTGCAAATAAATTGAAATAGTCGATATCTCCTCACTTCCGAAACGGTTTGTAGCGATTTCTTCTGGCTGCCATTCTATTAGGGCTTCTATTTCAATTGGAGGATCAAATATTTTTTCTGGTGCCTCTTCATATACAGTGTGTACATTTGTCAGATCTTCTCTTATTTTGTAATAAAATATCCTCTGACCTATCACATCTTTAGTGACTTCTTTTGTCAAATCACTTATAAAGTCTATTTCACGAGGTGTTATGAAAAGTCTTGCCATTTTTTACTCCTATCCCATTATTATGGCTTTACCGCCTGGGATGGGTATGTTTCTAAGAATTGTTGTTAAATTTTCAGACGCAGCAGCTTCATCTTCAAGCATTGCACTGTATGTCATCTCTGTCAGCATCTCGACTAGTTTTGTCTTTAGCTTTTCTTGGTCTTCTCTTCCTTGTGATACAAGTTCACCTCCGTTTAAAGAAAGTTCAGACCCAGGAATAGGAACAGAAGAAAATTTAGATCTTATGAGCCCTAAAAGTTCTTTACACAATGATAGTGTATACTGTCTTACCCACTGTCTTCCAATACTATTGACTCTAGAGTAAATTAAATTACCAAACGGGACATTTGACAAATTGCTCACCCCGTGTATTGACTCGTCATCGTAATCCGGGCCAAATGGATCAGGGTTAAACCCTACTCTTACCCAAAGCTTCTTTGGGTTTGGTTTTCCATTTTCATCCTGTCCTGTTGGCGTTGGATATATTCTTATTTTAGTTCCCATGACCTTGTAAGAATAATTACTTCTTCTTACGCGAGAAGACATATCCATCATACCACCCCTTAAAACATCCTCATACATTGGGAGGACATAAAAAATTGTTTCCGGTGTAAAGGATTCAAAACTAAACTCGTTGTTAAGGTAGTTAATAGCACTAGTGGTATCAAAAAATCTGTAGGCTGCGTGTGGGTTTTGATGAAACACTTCTAAAATTTTTAATTTTGATTTTGAAGTTTGCGTTTCGAAGAGCGCGGTTCCATCTTCATTTTTTAACTCTGTGTATAAGTCATAATCTTGCTGGTTAGTGACAAGATCGATCGATCCTGAGGCTGTGTTGTAAGATCCTCCCATTCCGGCGTCCATTGCATATGGCTCAGCTCTTCGTAACATAAACTCTAGATTTTCTCTTGGAAACTTCTGCTCAGATCCTGAAAGAACACTTCCTGTAGAGATTCCTAATAGATTAGCTAGCTGTGATTTTGCCTGATGTTCGTTTATAATGGCTCCGTACTCACAAAAAGACTCTTCAAAGCATGCCCACACTTGCTTCTTTGTAAGCTCCACACTTAGGATGTCATCACCTAATTTTCTTTTTACAAAAGTGACCATCGCATCAGCTTCAGATTGAAAATCTGAGTCCTGATCAAATATAGAAAAAGGTGTTGGGTTTAATGTGTTTGAAAATGTCGACATTAATCTCTCCCAATTGTAGATACAAAATCTTCTATACTAAATATGTAATTGGAAGAGCGATGTTTGACGACAGAGGAATATTTCTGGGGTAAAATGAATATTATTTTAAACAAATTTCATCGCCCAAGCGACAAAAGCCATTCCGAACTGTACAACTGCAAAAATAGTTATTGCTTTTACTTTAAATGATTTTAAGGATTCTACTTCTAGCATTAACTCTTTAAATTGCGTAGGTGATGCTACTTCATCTATTTTTTCTTTCCAGCTTTTAAGATCTTCGACTTTGTCTTCTCGGACCTGCATTTTTGCTAATTCCTGCTTTAGATCCTGAACTTCTCCGCGGAGACCATCGATACCGTCTGCCAAGGTCTCTAATTCTTTTAGAACTAGCCTAGAATATTCGTTCCATCCGTTTTGGCTTTCACTAGGCATTAAAGGCCTCCTTGTCTTCCAGCATTTTTCTTAGTCGACTGGCTGAAAGACCTCTTTTGGCTGTTGGCATAATTTCTTTATGAGGTACATCGTTTTCAAGCATTACAATAATTTCTTCTAAACAGTGAATCATTATAGCATTGGTTGTTACGTCCCAGGAAATTCCTACCACCCCTACAATCTCGTCGCTCTCGTTTTTCCTAGGCACTAGTTTTGTCCAATAAACTCTGTCTTCGGCTTCAACAAAAAAAGATACGACATTTCCTACAAGCGCTTGCTCATGTTTTTCTATGGTTTGGTCTCTAAGCTGTGGGCACTCAAACATGTCTTCAAGCGTCGTTGCCTTAGAACAGGTGTATCCCTCACCACGCACAGAGAGCACTCTGTGATCCTTTCCAATAGACCACATGGTAACAGGTAGGGGAAAGGTAGAAAAGAATCCCTCGAATAACTGCAGATCCTTCTTGAGCTGTTCATCTCGATCACTTAGTTGATCACACAATTCCTTTAGCCTGTTTAGACTCTTTCTTTCTTTTGTTTTTTGTGAAACCATAGACTTAATTATGCTTTTGCAAAGCAAAAAAAAGGAGATCCCAAAGGATCTCCTATAAAACAACAAGTTTTTGTGGGTCAATTACGCAGCAGCAGCAACTATAATTGCCTTTGATGACGAACCTATATGCGCGGTTGTGACGTCAGATGGAGTCACGAAGCGCTTAACGTACCAATCAGCTCCATCGGAGTGAATACTAAGAAAAGTTCCACCTAATGTTTGACCGGCTGTTTCGCCGGCGTCGAAAGTTATTTTACTCCCGCCAATTGTGACTAAGTTCGTATTGCTGTCTTCACCGGCAATGATAGCTCCGATTATATCGATATCATCATCACCTGTTGTTATGCTCACATCAGCGCCTGCATTACCTGCGTCTGCTGTAATGGCAAATTCAAACCAGCATCCTGCGCATTTTGTTGCAGCAGGAAGACCGACAGTGATAGTCGTTGCTGTGTTTGTTGAAGCGTTTAGCGTCACTAAAGAACCCGATTCTGTTGCTAATAGTGCTCGGACAGTAGTCGATGCGTTTGTTAAAGCAATGACTTTACGTCGAGTGCTGACATCTGAAGATGTATCAGTCAGATCAACTCCAGTTCCGGCTGCTGTTACGAGGCCTTTCTTAGTTGTATATGTTAATTTTGGCATGATATTTCTCCTTGTTTCAAAATTATACGTTAGCAGAAACTTTAAGGCCAGCGTTGCTACCTGCGTCATAGTCAGCGGGTGTTGTAAAGTGTGTCAGATACCAATTGCTTCCATCACAGACACAACCTAGTGTTGTTCCACCTAACTTCTTGCCGTCGGTGCCGTCTGGAATATTCTCGATCTTGCTGTGTGCTACAGTAAGAAGGTTAGCGTTCGACGCCTCACCGCCAACGATTGATCCGATAAAGTCAACACTATTTCCTTCTGTTTTAAGAATAATATCAGCGTCATTGTGCTGAGCATCTTTTGGCAGAATAAAGTCAAACCACACACCTTTGGAGCTGGCTACTGCCGGCATTGTTACAGTGATAGTTGTGGCGGTGTTTGTGTTATTGTCCAATGATACTAGAGCGCCGGATTCGGACGCTAAAAGTACTCTGGCAGTAGTCGCTGCGTTTGTTAAAGAAATGACTCTTCTTCGTGAGCAAACGTCTGAGTTAACTGCGGTTAGATCAACACCTGTTCCAGGTGATTGGACTAGTCCTTTTTTTGGTGTATAAGTTAGCTTTGGCATAATCTTTCTCCTTGCTCCCGGTGCCTCATCCTCCCGCGGGTGTCGGGTGATTACATAGAATGAGCCTTGTGTTATTAAATAGGCTGATCAGATCGAACTAGCTCAGCTCGTGATCAAAATATACTGCTCTAGAGCCGTCACTTAGTGATACTACTACTTTTGTGAGTAGAGGCTTTACTTTTATTTCTGCAATTACGCCTTTTCCAGAATCAGGTGTGTTTACTTCTACACCTACCTCTAGCGTAACTTTCTTGGCAGCAGCTTTTTTTACTGCCGGTGCTGCCTTCTTGCTCTTGGGTGATTTCTTAGTTGTTCCTAATGCCATGATTTTTTCCTCCTATCATGCGTAAATCTAAATATGTTGCATCTTTTAAAATAAAAAAAGGGGCCACCTAAAAAGGTGGCCCCTTGACATTGTGTCAATGCTCAATGAGCTTAGATGACGTTCATGTCTGCGCACGTTACGGTGCCGTAGAAGTCACTTCGGACCATCTTCTTACCGTAGCGAGTCATAACACCCTTACGCGGGGTGAAGTCCTCAGGAGCGAAGATAGTAGGTGTGACGATAAGCGGCACATACGGAGCGTAGACGTAGCCAGTCTCAAGGTAACTTCCGCCCTTGTAGCCGACAAGAACCTTATTCCGTGGGAAGTAAGGATCCTTGTAAACCGTGAAGCGGTTGCTGAGAGTACCAACTTTCTCCGCACCTAGTGTCATCGGAGCACCTACCTGCCCATCACCGTCAAGGGTGTAGGAAGGCTTGTACATAACAGACGACTCCAGAATGGTAGCCACATCAGGTCCAACAACGATAAAGTTGGCTGAACCGCGAAGGGTCTTGCGGTGAATCTGGTTAGCAACGTCGATGATTGTCTCAATGAGAGTCTCATACCACTCACGAACTGTTCCACTAAAGCTTGGCCCTGGAGAGAGCGTATCCGTTCTGGACACCTCAGCACCTGATTCCTTGTTAAGGAACTTGCCTGGAGCACGTGACCAGTAAAGATTAGCACCGGAAGCCTGTCGTAGAAGATCGTTAAGGATCTCACGATCAAGCTCTAGAGCAATCTGCTCAGACAGGATCTGAGTTAACTCTACCTCAGCGTCGAGGCTGTGGTAAGCATTCAGGTCCTGAGCCAGTTCTGGCGACCAGCGAGCCTTGAGCTTTCTAGTTACCGCGGTCACAGCAACCGACTCAATCTTGATGTCGATTTCTGGAATGACCGGAGCGGTTGTCGGCTCGTTAGACGTGAAGGTCGACTCGAAGCTTGGTACCACGAGTGTATCGCCGTCTCCTGTGCTTAGAGCTAACTTCTCTGGGAAGTGCAGCTGGTAAGCTGAGTCGGAGTTCGTATCGTTACCTGCCTCTGTCGAAAGAATATGCGAACCAGTTAGAACCATTAGCACGTGTGCTTGAGCAGCACCCTGCGCGATGAGTGGATTACTTCTAAAAGTAGATCCGTCCCAAGTACCTAGCTGATTAAGACGACGTAGGTTCCATGTGTTTCCACCCTGGAATGCCTCTGGCCACAAGTTGTGATTTCCTGCGGTTGTCGCCAGTGCACCTGTTGTAACGAGACCAATCTCCTGAACCATGGTTGTGTCCATGTTTGCAAAGTTAGTCGAATTCCATGGTACTACTAGGAAGAAGTACTGTCCTGTACCTTCTGTGTCCGGAGCGCCTTCCTCAATCTCTCTTATAAGCTGAGGATCGAATTGAAGAAGCTTAGCATCAGAACCTGTTGCATGTGCACGACCGAATCGAGCATCAGACGACTGGAAAGTTGGAGAGTCTGCACCCTGATAGCTGAAAACCTTCGCGGTTTCGTTCAAGTCAGCAGGAGTTACAGTAGCAAACTTTCTAGAATAACCTACACCTGCAAGATCGTACTGTCCGCCTGATCCTAGAGAACCAGAACGTACACCCTTACCTGTTGGGTTGTTGTAGATTGACTTGCCAGACTCATACTGGTTAAAACCAGCGCTAGCTCCTGAAGCACCCTTGTTAGTACCGTAGGCATAGTCAAGATAGAAGAGCAGTCCTGAAGGAAGACTCATCGGCTGGATGGATACTAGCTCATTGGCTACCAATCCACCGAAAACTCGACGTACGATTGGAAATGCAACGTTAGTAAAACCACGGATATCTGCATTACCTGCAGTGCCGCCGCCTAGATCTGATGCCTCTTTCAGTACCTGGGATGCCTGATTCTCGAGCATGCGCGCCATATTTTCTCTGTGAACACCGTCCATGCCGCGGAGGAGTCCTGTTCGGGACCACTTCTCGACTAGTCGCTTGTTCTGCGCACCCAGATGACGCTTCCGGATGCCTTCTGTCAATTGATTTAATGAAAATGACTTAGACATTATAATTTATCTCCTTAAGTTAATAGATGGTTAGTCATTGCCTATACCGGCGAGGACTGCCCACCGATCAACACTACCAGCACCCTCTGTTATCGGCTGTGCCGAACGTGCTGATTTCGAGGCTGATCCGAGCGTCCGTAGTGACCTGTTCTCGTTCAGAGAGCTACCTCGCTTTCTGAGAGAGCTGGTCAGGCTCTTATAAAGAAGCTTTGCTTCACGAAGGGTCTTGGCATTATCTAAGGCCTCAACAATGGCTCGCTGCTGCTTCGGGGTCAAATTTCTATTCTGCATAAGCTTATTAGCATAAAGAAGCTTAGCATTGAAAAGATTCATCTCAGTTAGTTGTCCTTTAAGAGCACCAACGGCTTTCTTGTATTCAACTAGCTGTCCTTGGAGAGCACGATTCTTACGTGCCTCACTAATTCTTGTTCGATTGGTTCTGCGTGTCTCAGCAATGCGTTGACTTCGGCGCGATCTGCGACGTGACTCTGGAACAACGTCGCCGGCGCCTGGAGCAGTAGTTCCTGGAACTTCTGGCTCTGACACTGGGCCTAGCTCATCAGCTAAAGCGTTGAGAAGATCATCCTCGTCGACCTCAACCTCAAGATGACCAACAACTTCGCCGTCGTCGTCTCTAGCATGTGGGTCAGTGTCAACTGGGTCGCCTTCTTCATTAAGACGTCTGGAGCGCATATCTTGAAGAGCTCTTCTTAGAACAGACTCATCAATCTCATAAGTCTCTTCCATCTCTTCCATCTCGTCCATCTCACCTAGATCCAGCTCGCCTGCACCTTCGTCTTCCTCTTCTTCTCCGCCTTCTTCATCGACAGATACCTCCAAGCCTAGTGCGGTGCCTAGATCTTCTAGGGCAGTCGAAGCGGCATCGACATCCACCTCTTCCGCGGCTGGCTCTTCTGTTACTTCACCCTCGAATAAGAAATCGAAGATATCGTTATTGCTTCGCCTCGACATTTGATTCATCTCCTTAATAATAGAATTAGTTCGTCTCGTTAGGACATTTTTATTTGTGTCCTGCTCTGTAAGTATGACCTGGCGCCTCAAAGTTACTGCCTCTCTCAACAGTGTTTCGAAAATCTTTGCTGCTGCCATCTTTTGTGATCGAGTTCCACTCTCTTGAATGTCCTCGATTACCGATGAGAGTTTTTTTACTCTTGCTTCTAGAATCTTTAATCTTCGGGATACTCTTTTTGGAGATTTTCCGTTTGTTCCGACGATCCGTGCTAGTGCTTCGGCAACTTCCTGATTCAGCATTAGATCTTCATCTTCATCACCGGAACCAGAAGCCTCTATCTCAATTTCAACGCCGCCAACATTAAGATTAATCTCTCCGGTAGGATCGATTGAAATATTTGCTGCAGCCGAAGAATCTCCGGCAGGCTCTGCCATTGGCGGCATCATTCCGTCTAAGTCTAAAACAGCTGCATCAACTCCTTCTTCTGGGGGTAGATCTTCTGCGTCAGCATCGACTTCATGATCAACCTCTAAGAGTTGCTTTTCAATTATCTGTTTAATTTTGGGCGAAACGGCATCAATAATTTTGTTTTTAGCATTTTGCTCGGCCATTTCTCTTAGCTGTCTGGCTTCTGCAATTGCCTCATGATAAAGATTTTGTGACATATAACTCTCTCTACAAGTCGGTAGTAGAACTAAATATGATCAGGCAAAGTGTTTTTACCTGTTCGTATTTTTCTATTTCTTTTTCCTTGTTTTAGTCTTTGATTTTGCATTTGTCTTGTTTGACTTTGCATCCTCTATTTTTTTTTGAGCGCGGCGTTTACCTTCACTCTTTTTTCTTCTCTTTTTTTGTCCTTTAGTTTCGTGCAAAAGTTTCTTCTTGTACTCTCTTACAATCCCTTCTTCCTTGCACTTTCTAATAAACTTTCTAATAAGTTGATCAGAATTTCTTATTCTTCCCCCAAGCTTTACAGAAACATTAACTGCCGACACTTTAGACTTCCTTAACTTTTTGACTGAGCGCGCCGACATTCGCACGAACATCGAGCGGTTTTTTTAAAGCCAAAAGATCATCATCAAGAATATCAGTTAGCTTGAATGTGTTAATATTAGATATGTCGTCATCTAAGGTATCACTCATAATGTCAGGTATTTGCCCGGCGTAACCTTTTTTTGAGCCTGCGGGCTTGTAGCGAAAAACCCCGTGTTTGCCTCCGCTTGCCGATCGAAAGTGATCGTCTGTCTGATCGTCTGAGCCGCCTACAGTTCCTTTTTTAGAAAGTCTTGCTGACTGCCTCATGTAAGGCTTTTGCTTTAAAGCGGTGGCCATCGTCTCAACTTCTTTTAAGACATTATCAGGACGAAAAAAACAATCAGAAAGCTTAGTATTACCTGCGACAAAGTAAAAGGGGTCAGTTCCATACTTTGCACCAAAGTCTGACCTTGTTCTTCCTAAACCTGTTTTTGCAAGAAACTTGTCCACGTCTTTATCATCGATGACATCTTCTTCCGGGAGGTCAACGTCATCATCTAGATACGGATAACTGGAAGATTGCTCAAATTCAATGTGATATTTTGGCTCTAGCGTTCCGTACCCTAAGTCAAGACGAGCATCTCGAGCGTGTGCGCGACCTATATGTGAGTGTCTATCACTTGCGCCAGGTTCCCTATTTACAAAAGCGTGTGCCATATTGCTTATTAAATATGCTCTATATTAGCTTATAGGCTTAGGAGCAGGTCCAGTATTACTTCCCATGACACCAGCAGGAATATCCTGACTAAACATGTCTAGTGTTGTCGATCTATGTATTTCAGATGTTGAAGAAGGCTGCGCGTCTTCAGAGTCAGCGTCTTTGCCTACAAAAGGTGCTCTAGACGTCTTATTTTCGGCGGGGTTTGCCACTTCTTGCTGCCCCGTGCCTATTGACATTCCATCAGAATTTGAAGATACTCCGTTTGGAGTAAATGGACTTCCAGGACCTCCATTAGCAGAAGGCGCAACTTCAAGCAAATTAGGAGCTGAATGATCACTTGACGCACCGTCAATAAAGTAGTCTCTTTTGTAGTCTGCGCTGAGGCCCCAGTGCCCTTTTCCTATTGAAGCAGAGTCTCCTACGGAGTCTTTTACTTCAGAGTCTAACACAAGCTCGAAGAATACCAATTTAGGATCATATTGATTATTTAAAATAGGCGATGCAGAAAAAGATTCTTTGAGCCTTGCAGGATCACTGGCAGCGTTAACTGTCCCCTTAAGAACAGAGGAATAGTTTTTAGACGAAACAATGTCAACAGTTTGAAAATGCATCTTTCCTGACATTATATATTACTCGTCAGACGCAGGGCTCTTTCCTAGAACATAGGCACCTAATGTAGTCCCTGATATCTTTTCAGAAGCCACTTTTGGTGAAAGCTGAGAGCCTACTCCTGAGAACGGAGGATTGCTTAATTGAGAATCAGCCCATCCGCCTGGTGCTTCTGGCATATCAGCCGGATTAGCACTACCTTCTCCTGGAGACATTGGATTAGGCCCATATGGAGAAGCTGGAAGCCCTCCGTCGCCTGTTGGCACTTCAGATAAATCAGGAGCATCGACATATCCTGTTTTATAGGTTCCAAAAGTATGCCCACCGTCATTAATTTCTGCATCCAATACTTCGTTTTGGTACTGTTCTTTTACAGATGCTTCTGTTAACTCACCTGAATGAATTGGTGAATTTCCAAATATGGTTGCAACAGCGTTTGTGCCAGTCTTCCCTAATGAAAACTCAGTTACTGATGATTTTACTGTTCCTTGATTGTGCGTAGGCATTTTTTTCTCCTAAATAAATGCTTATATATTTTTAACAATTCTTTTCTTTAAAGCTCTTTTAACCTCTTGGATTCTACGATAGTGACGACGAATCTTGTCTTCTTCTATCTTTAGTGCTTTAATGTGATCTATGTCTTTTGCCAGTGTGTCTGCCTGGTCTTTAGCTTCAACTTCTTCAGCATCGACATCTTCAGGATCTTCAACACCAGCGTCAATAGGGTCAGAAGTTTCTCTCATTATTCTGGCTTTTTCTTCTAGAACCATTTTACGAAGCATGTTAGGGGTCAGCTTCTTGTTCTGTGATCTTCTTCTCATTTAAATGCTCCTCCTCAAAAAGGGTATGTCCTTGTTATACATATCATCTCCGAACAAAATCTTCTTCACAGAGTGAAGTCATTTTTTGAAGATTTTAATCAGAAAATGCTAGATCAGCCCAGTTTTGTGAGGCTTCTCCAAAAATATCGTCAGTTAGGCCAGCTAGAGGAACTCCTTCTTCTGATGCTGTCGGTGCAGAAGGTGTTTCTCCGGCAGTTAACTGCTCTTGAAGCGTAGTTGCAGCTGTGTCTGAAAGTATTGCTGACATTATAGGATCATCTGTTACCTTACTCACTGTATTATTCACAGCTGTTTTAAAGGAAACTGTATCTACTGAGCTTCGATGAGAAGGCTTCGGTGCAGCTCTTCTTTTAGGTCTAGACTTTCTAGAAACAGACTCGTTTAGACCAGAAGATTCATTTCCAAGACCTTCAGACAATATTTCCATAAGACATTCTTTTACAATCCCTTTTAGTGCTGTTCTAGATAACTTAGCCATGGATTAACCTACTCCCTCGAATCCAGCTGACCCAGTCAATGTTGGAAAGTCTCTGCTCTGAACATTGGTTAGGCTTGCGAGAACAACAAATCCTGCTTTTTGGTTGCTGTTGCTGGTCATGCCTGTGATCCATATTTCTTTACATCTTACATTTAGCTTCTGAGTTGGCTCAGTGTTTACGGCGGCAGCCGAGGCAGAGGTAGATATCGACCCGGAAGATACAATAAAGTAGTTAGCAGTCTCCTTTGATAAGACGCCGTTTTCAGTAAACCCTACTTGCAAGCCTCCGTAGCCATAGGAAGCTACTTGCACCCACTGTGTCACATAAGGAAACTTCACACAAATCGCGGAGCCTTCTTCTACTTCATTGTATGCAGATGCGGTTACAAATGGAATTCCTGATACTTGATATTCAGACACATGATTGTGGTGCGGCTTAGGATAGTTCATTCCCATTATTTTTTCTCCCAGTCTAGTATATCATTAAAGATTCTATCTATTCTGTCTGTTTTAGTAAAGTGTCTATTAAGGTCTTTCTTATTTACCTCTACGCCTTCACTCATCATAAAAGCCCCAGGAGTAGACGGCTCAGAAACAAAGTCCCAGCAAATTAGTTGGAAATCATCCTGCACAACTTGGTACTCACCGTCGGCTTTTGTAGAGCCTACTCCCCTAGAAGAAATTCCTAAAGTCACCCCGGACTCGACTAAACTTTGAAGAATCTTTCCGCTAGGTGTATCTAAAAGCTCGACTGTTCCGTAACATATGTCTCCGTCCATATGTGCTTCTCTTACTATATGCGAAGCATTTTTAAGCTCAACGACTGATGAATCTGGGTGGTCACACTCCCCTAAAGCTCGACTCTCTTTAATAAACTTTTGATAGTTACGTACTTCTCTTTCCAGAATAGCTTTTGGGTATATTCTTCCATTTTGATTTAGAGTTTCTGCCTTTTGAAGTATTCCTTTCATAATAATCTTTCCGCCGTTAAGATCTTTGGATTCTTTGATCATTTCTGAAGAGTACTCAAAAGGTGCCCACTCAGTAAGTAGTTTAAGCTTGTTAGACATTTTCTTTCTCCTCTAACTCACTGTTGAGTCGACTCAATAATAGAAATTTTGAGATTGAATCATCATTTATTTCTTTTGAGTCTAATGACTCGACCATTGTTTTAACACCAGTTATTTTTTCGTTAAGAATCTTATTAGAGCAGTTCTTAGAAAATTTATTTATATTTTTACGTGTCTTGCCTTGAACGCTGGAGAGCTTTTGTGTAAGACTCACATGATTATTAGTGTTCGATGAAAATGCGTACTCACTTAAAATATCTTTCTGCTCTTTGCTTAACGAGTTCCCATATCTGTCATTAAACTTTTCCGTCATTATTTTAACAGTAAGCTTGTTAATGTCATCAGTTTTTTCACTTTCTAAATTAGCCTCTTGTTTTTCCAATAAAAGCCAGTCATGTATTTTTGTCTCATATAGGGTTGTTCGGGCAAAGTCTTCAGAGGCTTTTGATCTCCAGTCATTAAGAAGTGTCTGAATAGTCGCATAAGTTCTGTAGTCTTGTATTTTTCTAGAATAAAGGCTGGAGCCCTCTGGCAGTGTGTGATTAATCTCTCTTATTAAGAGTGACTTTTCGGATCTTAATTTTTTCTCATCATGATCCTGTGCAGCTTTTTTGGCTTCTTGTAAAATTCTTGTTGCTAATGCAGAAGTTGGAACTGAAGTTTTTACCATTGCATTAAACAGCCTAAATTCCTTGTACAGCTCTGACCCTTTCTTAAAATTTCTTTTAATAATAGACATGGCATTTTCGGCATCATCTTTTCTTCCTTCAATCAATGATTGAGAAGTATAGTTGATAAGCTGTTCGTAGATAATCCCCACATTCCGCTTTTTGTTGTGTGGCTTACTCATTTTTGTTTGATTCTCCTAATTCTTCAAGGTCAATCTCTACAATTCCATCTTCATTGCTTGACTCTGTGAGAATAGACGCCCTAGATATATCTATTGAGTTGCTAAGGTTATTTAATATCCCTTCTATCTCCTTTGTCATTATTGCACGCTGAGATATCTTTTTGTCGATAAAAGAGTTCATTTCAGAGTTTCTTGGTAAAGAAGATTCAGCAAATGCATTAGTAACAAAATCATTATCATATGGCTTTCTTAAAGAATCTTGCGCTCGACCAGGCTTACCAGTTGAAGTCATTTTTAAGAAGTCAGGCATGTGTGTGGAGGCTGGTCCGTTTACAACTCTTCTATTTTTTTTAATAGGTTCATTAAAAGCATTTCTTATTTGATTTTGAGCTTTTGCAGGGGCTTCATCGTCCTTTATAGACATATAAGACACTTCATCTTCGTCATCTTCTTCTGAGCTGTCATCATCGGATCCATCTATTTCTGATAGCGCGGACAATATACTTCCAGAAGTTGTGTCGCCGGCGAAGAGACCTCCTCCTTCTTCTTCACCACCACC